>CEUQ01097988.1_pt1 | contig 31752 bp, 26 predicted proteins | sample 361491 | NCBI WGS metagenome assembly CEUQ01 (sample SAMEA2622796, study PRJEB7988) | marine metagenome | biome: marine biome (ENVO:00000447); feature: marine epipelagic mixed layer (ENVO:xxxxxxxxx); material: "saline water (ENVO:00002010), including plankton (ENVO:xxxxxxxx)" | depth 120 m | reverse complement strand
TGTCTGTACAAGATATATGTAAAATTGGAAGACTTTTTGTTGATGGTATAATTAATACAACTAAAATTATATCTATGGGAGGGCCAAAGTGTAAAAAGCCAAGTTATTTGGAGGTTTATAATGGAACTCCCTTATCACATATCAATGATGAATTAGAGCTTGGTATAAATGAATCTTGTGTTTCTATTTCAGGCAGTGTTTTATCAGGTAATTATATACAACTAGATAATGCTTTAAATTTTTATCATGAGATTCTATCTCTTCTTAAAAACAGTCATGAAAGACATTTTTTAGGTTGGATTTTGCCTGGGTTTAATAAATTTACTTTAACCAATACATTTGTATCAAAATTAATTAATTCAAATAATCAGATTGACCATAACATGAAAAATGGTAGTAATAGAGCAATTGTACCTATTGGTCTGTGGGAGAAAGTTCTGCCAATAGATATTTTACCTAATTTTTTAATTAGGAGTATTCTTGCAGCTGATATTGAAGATATGGAAAAATTAGGTATCTATGAATGTTCAGAAGAAGATTTTGCTTTATGTTCTTTGATTTGTCAATCAAAAATTGAAGTTAGTCAAATTATTCAAGAGGGTCTTGATTTAATGTATGAAGAAGGTTAATGAATGAAATTTTTACGGAATATATTAGATAAATTAGAACCACATTTTAAAAAAGGGGGAAAACTAGAATCTTTATACCCTCTTTATGAAGCTGGAGACACTTTTTTATATACACCTAACGATAAAGCTAAAAGTGCTCCTTTTGTGCGTGATAATATTGATTTAAAAAGAACAATGATTCTAGTTGTTATGGCATTATTGCCATGCTTATTGTTTGGAATTTTTAATGTTGGTCATCAATATTATCAGTATGTTGAAACTAATGTCAATGCAACACTGATTGATAAAATATTTATAGGATTGCAGTGTATAATTCCTATTTATGCTGTTGTTTTTACCGTTGGAGGAATAACAGAGGTTATTTTTGCTATTATTAGAAAACATGAAGTTAATGAAGGTTTCTTGGTTACGGGTTTTCTTATTCCCTTGATTATGCCTCCTTCTATACCATTATGGATGGTAGCTGTTTCAACTATTTTTGGAGTAATTATTGGTAAAGAAATTTTTGGAGGCACTGGTTACAATATATTTAATCCTGCTTTAGTTGCGAGAGTATTTGCATTTTTTGCTTATCCAACAGCTATGTCTGGAGATACTGTTTGGGTTTGGAAAATGCCTCAAAATGATGGAATGACAGCTGCAACATCTTTGTTATCATCAGCTAGAGAATCAGCATCTCAAGTTGCTGTTGAGCATAATGGTATTATAAATTTTCTTAATGGTTCATTGCATAGTAATTTTGTTGATCAGGGCAATACATTGTCAGACTTAAGTTGGTTATCAATGTTTATAGGTTTTATTCCTGGGTCAATAGGAGAAACATCTACTTTAGCTGTTATGATGGGAGCTTTTTTAATTGCTCTAACCGGAGTTGGGTCAAGACAGGTTGTTATAGGAGCAAATCTTGGTATGATAGCGACCTCATTTCTGTTATATTTTTTTGGTTCAATGATTGGAAGCACAAATCCAATGATGTATATACCACCACATTATCATTATGTTATGGGTTCATTTGCTTTTGGGGTGGTATTTATGGCTACAGAGCCTGTAACCTCTGCACATACTGAAAAAGGTAAAATGATTTATGGTTTATTAATAGGTTTTATGTGTGTTGTTATAAGGGCTATAAATCCTGCTTATCCTGAGGGTATGATGTTGGGGATATTATTTGCTAATGCCTTTGCTCCTCTTATTGATTATTATATTGTGGAGTCTCATGTAAAATCAAGAAAGAAGAGATATGTTAGATAAAATTAAATCAATTCAGTTTGTTATGATTGTATCATTTGTATCTAGTCTTGTATTAGCTTTTGTAGCTATGAGTCTTAAGCCATCTATTGAACAAAATATAATTTTAGATAAAAAACAAAGTATTTTAAAATCTATTGATATAGATGTAATTAATTTGTCAGACAGTGAGCTTGATCAAAAATACAATTTACATATTAAAGAGATAGTGATTGATAAAAATGGCACAATAATAAATGATGTAGATTTGTCTGATATTGCTTGGGTTGAAAATAAAAGTAATGGTTCTACAAATTATATCCTTGAATTAGATGATGTTAAATATGTGAATGAATTCTTCCCTATCTACAAAACAAACAACCCTAATGGCTATATTATTCCTATTTCTGGAAAAGGTTTATGGTCTACCATGAAAGGTTATTTTGCAATTGGAGAAGATAAGAATTCTACTTTAGGAATCGTTTTTTATGAGCATGGAGAAACTCCTGGTTTGGGTGCAGAGGTTGATAAGCCATGGTTTCAAAATCAATTTAAAATTGATAAAGGTAAGAAAATATTTGATAAAAATAATAATTTAGTTTCAATTAATGTTAATAAGAAAAAGAACACTGATGGTAAAGTTCATGAAGTTGATGGAATAACAGGAGCTACCGTAACAAGTGATGGTGTGACTAAATTTTTGAAACGAGATTTAGAGCGATATAAAAATTTTTTAATTAGGTTAAGATAATAATGTTTAGAAATAAAATTTTTACAGACCCTTTAATGGATAACAATCCTATAACTAGACAAGTTTTAGGAATATGTTCGGCCTTAGCTGTTACTGTGAAGGTTGAATTGGCTGTTGTGATGACTTTAGCTTTAACATTTGTGCTTACAATGTCAAATGTTATTGTTTCAACCTTTAGAAAACAAATTCCACATAATGTTAGAATTATTATTCAATTGGTTATTATTTCGTCGCTAGTAGCTCTTGCAGATTTAGTTCTTAAAGGTTTTATGTATTCAGTTAGTAAAGAACTCTCTGTTTTTGTGGCATTAATTATAACAAATTGCATTGTTCTTGGCCGGGCCGACACATTTGCTATGAATAATAATGTAAAAGATTCTTTTATTGATGGTTTTGCAAATTCATTAGGTTATGGAATAATATTAATTTTGGTTGCTATATTTAGAGAATTTTTAGGTAGCGGTTCTATTTATGGTATTACATTGTTTCCTGAATCGTTTTATCAAAATGGTTATATTGATAATGGGTTAATGTTACTTGCTCCTGGTGCATTTATTATTTTAGGATTGATTATTTGGCTTCAAAGAACATATACAGGATATGTAGAGGAATAGAATGGTAGAATTTTTAGAACATTATTTAAGCTTAGCAACAAAAGCAATTTTCATTGAGAATATTTTGCTTGCATATTTTTTGGGTATGTGTTCTTTTCTTGCATTATCAAATAAGGTTGAAACTGCATCAGGTATTGGAAAAGCTGTAATATTTGTTAATGCTATTACCGTTCCTTTAAATTGGCTCATAAAAACTTATCTTTTAGATGATGGAGCACTTGCATGGACGGGTATTAGTGCATTTTCTGAGGTCAATTTATCATTTTTAACTTTTATTGCTTTTATTGCTACAATTGCAGCAGCTGTGCAATTAGTTGAAATGATTATGGATAGATTTAGTCCATCTCTATATAATAAATTAGGAATATTTTTACCACTTATAGCTGTTAATTGTGCAATTCTAGGTTCTTCGATATTTATGCAGCAAAGAGACTATACTTTTCTTGAAGCTATAGTTTTTGCAATAAGTTCTGGTTTTGGTTGGTATTTGGCAATATTAACTATGTCTACAATTAGATATAAGTTAAGATATTCAAATATCCCTAATGGATTAAGAGGATTAGGCATAACTATGATTTTAACAGGTTTGTTAGCTATAGCATTTTTATCATTTTCAGGGATTAATTTATAATGATATTTTCAACTACCATTGCAAGTGTATTAGTTATTTGTACTATTATATTAATATTGGTTAGCTTATTATTGCTTGCATCCTCAAAACTTCAACCTCAAGGTGAAGTTAATATTTCTATTAATGATGGTTCTGATTCTCTTTCTGTCAAGCCTGGTGAAAGCTTATTGTCTGCATTATCAAGTCAAAACATTTATCTTCCTTCTGCTTGTGGCGGTGGTGGTACTTGTGCTGCATGTAAATGTCAAGTTTTAGAGGGCGGGGGAGATATTTTGGCTACAGAATTAACACATATATCTAGAAAAGATGCTCAAAATAATTGGAGATTAGCATGTCAAGTTAAAGTGCGAAATGATTTAGATATTAAAGTTAAAGATGAGGTTTTGAGCATTAAAAAATGGGATTGCACAGTACGTTCAAATGATAATGTAGCTACTTTCATAAAAGAGCTTGTAGTTGAATTGCCAGAAGGTGAAATTCTTGATTTTAAATCTGGTGGATATATTCAGATAGACATACCTAAATATGAGGTTGACTTTAAAGATTTTGATATTCATAAAGAATATCATGAAGATTGGGATAAATATAAGATTTGGGACTTTAAAATGAAAAATGAAGAAGAAATATTTAGAGCTTATTCTATGGCAAATCATCCCGCTGAAGGTAATATTGTAATGCTTAATGTTAGAATAGCAACACCTCCTCCGCATTTATGGAACGAGGTACCTCCAGGTATAGCATCTTCATATATTTTTAATTTAAAATCTGGAGATAAGGTGACTATTTCTGGCCCATATGGTGATTTCTTTATTAAAGATACAGAAAGAGAAATGGTATATGTTGGAGGTGGTGCAGGTATGGCTCCATTAAGATCACATATTTTTCATCTTTTTCATACCCTTAAAACAGGTAGAAAAGTTTCTTATTGGTATGGAGCAAGGTCTAAAAGAGAAATGTTTTATGATGATCATTTCAAGAAAATTCAAGAAAAATTTCCAAATTTCAAATATCATGTTGCCTTATCTGACCCTATGCCAGAAGATAACTGGGAAGGTTTTACAGGTTTTATTCATCAGGTTGTGCATGATAATTATTTAAAAGATCATGAGGATCCTACAGAAATAGAATATTATATGTGTGGTCCCCCTATGATGAATACGGCTGTTACAAATATGCTTTTAGATTTAGGGGTTGAAGAGGATATGATTGATTTTGATGATTTTGGCGGATAATTAACCTATGGTTAATAGAAAATTTTCTCTAATTCTTATTTTAATTGTTTCTTTTATATGGATTTTAATTTTTTTTATTATTCCCTCTGAAAATCAATATAGTATTACTGGTAATACTATGGGGACTACTTATGAAGTTAAAATTAATGATAAGCTAACAGATAGTCAAATTCAGCTTATTAAAAAAGATGTAGATTCTATATTGGTATCAATTAATCAAAGCATGTCCACTTATATATCTGATAGTGAGATTTCATTAATTAATACCAATACTTTTAGTGGTCAAGAGTTTATTGTATCTGAAGATTTTAGATATGTTTTAGATAAATCTTTAGAATATTACATTCTAACAGAAGGAGCTTTTGATGTTACTGTTCGACCTTTGTTAAAATTATGGGGCTTTAAAGGAGAAACTATATATAAAACTCCTAAAGAAGAAACTGTTAGAAGTGTATTAAGTTATACAGGAAGTGATAATATTATTTTAAAAAAAAACAAATTATTAAAGAAACATCCTAAGCTAGAATTAGATTTTGGTGCAATAGCAAAAGGGTATGCCGTCGATAAAATTTCTGAATATTTAATTAATTCTGGATATTTAATTCATTATGTTGAAATTGGTGGTGAGGTAATATGTAAAGGAAAAAAATGGAATATTCAAATTGCTTATCCTGAATTTTTATCTAAAAAAGGTTTTCAAATTTTAAGTTTAGATAACCATGCGATAGCTACTTCTGGAACTTACAATCAATTTATCAAAATTGATGATTTTGAATACTCTCATATCTTTGATCCAAGATTAGGGAAGCCGGTTAAAAATAATATAGTTTCCATTACTGTAATATCAGATAAGTCTATAGATTCTGATGCCTTATCAACATCACTAAAAGTATTAGGTAAAGATAAAGGTGTTAATTTAATTAATGAACTTAATGGTATAGAATGTATGTTTATTTTAAAAGATCAGGATGATTTAAAATCTTATTATAGCAATAATTTTTCAAGCTTTTTGCTTGATTAACTTTTCACATTCTTTTTTTTTCTCATCTGAACATAAGCATAGTTTCCCAGTATCAGAACAGGTGCCTATCAAATTTCTATTTAGAAAAAGATATCCAAAGCTTAGTAAAAAACTAAAAAAAAGTATAATTAAGATAGTGAGAAAAAATTCCATTGTATTTAAATTTAACTCTGTTAATTGTTTTAATTTAAGGAATAGATTATAAAATGAACTATAAAATAATTTTTAACTTATTAGTTTTATTTCCAACATTATTAATTAGTGGAAGTAATGCAGACTATCATGTTGATTTTAATTTATGGTGGATTGTTCCATTTGTTGGTATTTTATTATCTATTGCAATTTTTCCATTGATTAACGAACATTTTTGGCATAATCATTTTGGTAAAATTTCAGCTTTTTGGGCAATTATTTTTAGTTTTCCATTTATTTTTAAAGCTGGATTTTCTGCTTCTTTCTATTATTTCAGTCATGCTATCTTTTTAGAATATATACCTTTTATAGTTCTTTTATTTGCTTTGTTTACTATTTCAGGTGGAATAGTTTTAAGGGGTAAATTTATAGGTACTCCTATACTTAATTTAACATTTCTATTAGTTGGAACTGTTTTAGCTTCATGGATGGGGACAACAGGAGCTGCTATGCTTCTTATTAGGCCACTAATTCGTGCTAATATGTGGAGAGTAAACAAAACTCACATTATTATTTTCTTTATATTTTTAGTTGCAAATATTGGAGGTTCTTTAACTCCTTTAGGAGACCCTCCATTATTTATAGGATTTTTAAAAGGTGTTGATTTTTTTTGGACAACTAAATATATGTTTTTGCCTATGATATTTGTATCCTCTATATTGATGGTATTATTTTATTTTATTGATAATTATTATTACAATAAAGAGTTATCTAATAAGCCAGCTGAAGAACCGGTAAACTTTTCAATAGAGGGTAAAATTAATTTTATACTTTTATTTGGAGTGATTTTTTCTGTCATATTAAGTGGATTTTATAAAGATAGTTTAGGTAGCATATCTATATTTGATAATGAATTAAAAATTCCATTTTTATTACGAGATATATTATTACTTTCTTTAGGGGTGTTAAGCTATATGATAACTCCAAAAAAATTAAGACAAGAAAATGGTTTTACATGGTTTCCAATCATGGAAGTTGCAAAACTTTTTGCTGGTATTTTTATTACAGTTATACCTGCTTTAGCAATTTTAGCACAAAATAAAGATACATTTTCTACATTCAGTGATAATATATATTTTTGGTTAACTGGTATTTTATCAGGATTTTTAGATAATGCTCCAACTTATTTAGTATTTTTTACGAGTACTGGACTTTCTCCAGAAGAATTAATGCAGAATATAGGAACTTTATTAGCAATATCATCAGGTGCTGTATTTATGGGAGCTGTAACTTATATAGGGAATGCTCCTAATTTTATGGTGCGCTCCATAGCTGAGGAAAATAAAATTAAAATGCCAGGTTTTTTTGGATACATGGCTTGGTCTTTTTCAATATTATTGCCTATATTCTTTTTATATAGTTTTTGGAAGTTTTAGAAGATAAATATGAATAAAGAAATTGATAAAATCATAAAAAATTCTGGTAAAATTATTTTATCAACACATGAAAAACCTGATGGCGATGGATTAGGGTCGGCCATTGCTTTTTATTATTATTTAAAAAATATTAATAAAGATGTTCGTATTGTTCAACCATCACCTTTTCCTGAGCAATATAATGTGATAGATCCTGAAGGTATTGTTGAAACATATTCTGATAAAGATGATTTATTTAATGAAGTTGATTTATTAATTTTATTTGACATTGGCCATTATACTAGGGCAAAGAAAATATCTGAGATAGCTGTAAAAAATAATATTAGTATTATCAATATCGATCATCATAAAAATGAAAATTTAGATATATTTAAAGCATTTATAATTGATATAGAATCTCCTGCAACAGGACAAATAGTATGGAAGTATTTAAAAGATAAAGGATTAGATGATAAATGGGATATTAAAATATTAAATGCTTTATATGCGGCTGTTATGACAGATACTGGTTCATTTAGATACAATAATACTAATGTTGAATCGCATGTTATGGCATCTGAATTAATTGCCTATGGGGTTAAACCTTATGATATTTATGTTCCTATATATGAACAAAGAAGTTTAAGTCAATTAAAGTTGTTATCTTATGTTATCAGTAACTTGAAATTTAATTTAGAAGGTCAAGTTTGTTCTGCATTAATTACTTTAGAAGCACTTAAGAAATTGAATGCTACTTTTGAAGATATTGATGGCTTTACCGAATTTTTAAGAAGTATTAAAAATGTAGAGGTATCTTTTTTGATAACAGAACAATTAGATGGTTCATATAGAATCAATTTTAGATCTAAAGGTAAATATATAATTAATGATATAGCTAATAAATTTGATGGTGGTGGTCATAAATTTGCAGCAGGCTGTAAAATTAAAAATTTGAATGTTGTTGAAATAGAACAAAAAATAGTTAATTTATTAGAATTAAAAATAGGTAAATAATGTCAATTAAAAGTGATAAATGGATAAAAAAAATGTCATTAAATAATGATATGATTTCTCCATTTGAAGATAAACAAATCAGTCAACGAAAAATTTCATATGGATTATCTTCATATGGTTATGATATTAGAGTTACTGATGAATATAAGATTTTTACAAATGTAAATAATAGTATTGTGGATCCTAAAAAGTTTGATGAGAAATCATTTGTTAATTTTAAGGGAGATGTATGTATAGTTCCTGCTAATAGTTTTGCATTAGCTAGAAGTGTTGAATACTTTAAAATTCCTAGGAATGTTTTAACAATATGTTTAGGAAAATCAACATATGCAAGATGTGGAATTATTGTAAATGTTACTCCATTTGAACCTGAGTGGGAGGGACATGTTACACTTGAAATATCAAATACTACTCCTCTTCCAGCTAAAATTTATTCCAATGAAGGTTTATGTCAGGTTTTATTTTTTGAATCTGATGAAGATTGTGAAATGTCTTATAAGGACAAAAAGGGTAAATATCAAAAACAAACAGGCATAACATTGCCTAAAGTAAAATGAATATTATAGTTGCAAAAAGTGCAGGTTATTGTTTCGGAGTTAGAGATGCAGTTAATGTTGCCTATGAAACAGCTGAAAAATTTGGTAATGTTTATATGTTAGGTGATATAGTGCATAATGAAAAAGTTGTATCTGATTTAGAAAAAGTTGGTGCAAAAGTAGTAAAAAATTTAGAAGAAATACCAGAAGGTAGCCCTGTGCTATTTAGAGCTCATGGAACCAAGCAAAATCTTTGGAATGAAGCTAAAAATAAAAATTTAACTGTAATAGATGCAACTTGTCCTTTAGTTCATGAAATTCATCATGAAGTCAAGAAATTAGAAGAAGAAAAGAGGCAGGTTATTATAATAGGTGATCATGGGCATGATGAAGTTGTAGCTATTGCAGATCAAGTCACAAAGCGTGAACCAATAATTATTTCTAATCCTGAAGAAGCTAAATCTTTAAGAAGATATAAAAGGGCAGGTATAGTATCTCAATCAACACAAATGATTGAAAATCTTCAAGAAATTATGAATATATTACTTCAAAAGGTCTATGATTTAAGATTCGTAAACACAATATGTTTTCCAACAAAAAGAAATCATGAACAAATAAAAGAATTATCTATAAATTGTGATGTTATGATAGTAATTGGTTCATTTACTAGTGCTAATTCAAAACGTTTAACAGAATTGGCTGTTGAAAGAAATAAGAAATCTTATCAAGTTACAGGTAAGGAAGATTTACAAAAAGAATGGTTTTACAATGTTAGCAGTGTAGGAATTAGTGCTGGAGCATCAACTCCAGATTATTTAATTCATGAAGTTACAGAGAAAATTAAATCTTTTGAAAGGGAATTTAAAAATGGGTGATTATAATGTTAAAGTTGGATTAGCTGAGATGTTAAAAGGTGGTGTCATTATGGATGTTACTAATAAAGAACAAGCAAAAATTGCTGAAGATGCTGGTGCTTGTGCTGTTATGGCCTTAGAGAGAATTCCTGCAGATATTAGAAAAGATGGTGGTATTGCTAGAATGTCTGACCCTTTATTAATCAAAGAAATCCAAGATTCAGTCACAATTCCAGTGATGGCAAAATGTAGAATTGGTCATTTTGGTGAAGCTAATATATTAGAAGCTTTAGAGGTCGACTTTATTGATGAAAGTGAAGTTTTGACACCTGCAGATGAAGAGTTTCATATTGATAAACATAATTACAAGGTTCCATTTGTATGTGGGGCACGTAATTTAGGAGAGGCTTTAAGAAGAATTAATGAGGGTGCTGCTATGATTAGAACTAAGGGTGAGGCTGGTTCTGGAAATATTGTTGAAGCAGTTAGACATATGCGTACTATTTTAAAAGAAATAGAAAATTTAGATATTTCTCAAAAAACAGCAGATAATATGAAGGTACCTTTAAATTTATTAAAGGAAGTTTCGAAATTAGGGAAGCTACCTGTTCCTAATTTTAGTGCTGGTGGAATTGCTACTCCTGCTGATGCTGCTTTAATGATGTATTTAGGTGCAGAAGCAGTTTTTGTTGGATCTGGAATATTTAAATCTGAAAATCCTTCTAAAAGAGCAAATTCAATTGTTAAAGCAGTTACTAATTATACTGATTCTAAAGTGTTAGCTGATGTTTCAGAAGGTTTAAAAGCAGCTATGAAAGGTTTAGATATTTCTGATATACCAGATGAACAAAGATTTCAAGAAAGAGGTTGGTAATTGAAAATTGGAGTATTGGCTCTTCAAGGAAATTTTTCAGTTCACTATCAAAAAATTTTAGAATTTGGTGAAACTCCAATTTATGTAAAAGATCAAAAGAGTTTATATCAATGTGATGGTTTAATTATTCCAGGTGGGGAGTCTACTGTAATATCAAAGATGTTAGATTATAATAAACTAAGAAATTTAATTATAGAGCTTAAAGATCAAATTAATATTATGGGTGTGTGTGCAGGTATGGTTTTACTATCTAAAACAACCAAATATCAAAATTTAAAAACTTTATCTATTATGGATTTTGCGGTTAATAGAAATGGTTATGGTAGACAAATTTATTCGTTTAATTCAGAAATTACATTTTTGCCTTCAAAAAACTCTTTTAAAGCATGTTTTATAAGAGCTCCAAAAGTTTATAAATATTCCAAAGAAATAAAATGTTTAGCAACTCTTAATCAAAACCCTATCGTATTAACTGATGGCCAACATTTAGCATGTTCTTTTCATCCTGAATATTCTTCAAATTTTGATATATATAATTATTTTAAAAGTCTGATAGAGAGCAATTAATGTCTATACTTAATAAAATTAATAGTCCATCTGATATGAAATCATTAAATATTGGTGAACTTGAAATATTGTGTGATGAAATTGCAGATTTAATAGATGTAACAATTAAAGAGCATGGAGGACATTATTCATCTCCTTTGGGGGTTATAGAGTTAACCGTAGCTTTACATTATGTGTATGACACTCCTGATGATAAATTAATATGGGATGTAGGTCATCAAGCATATCCACATAAAATTTTAACAAATAGAAAAGAACAATTCAAATCTATTAGACAAAAAGATGGTTTGAGTGGATTTTTAAAAATTGAAGAAAGTGAGTATGATTCATTTGGTGCCGGACATTCTAGCACCTCAATTTCTGCTGCTTTAGGATATGCTCATGCAAGAGATAAGGATAATAGTAATAGGCAGGTTATTGCTATTATTGGTGATGGAGCTATGACTGGTGGTATGGCATATGAAGGTATTAATAATTTAGGTTTTCACAAAACTCAAATGACAGTGATATTAAATGATAATAGTTTATCTATTTCTAAAAGTGTAGGAGCACTTTCAAAATATTTAACATTAATTACAACCAATAGAATTTATAATAAAATTCGAAAAAAAATATGGAAAATATCAGGAAAGATTCCTTTAATATCTAATTTTATTAGATTTATTTTGAAAAAAACTGAAAAAGTAATAAAGGGTTCTTTAACACCAGGTAGTTTATTTGAAGATTTAGGTCTTCGTTATATTGGTCCAGTTGATGGTCATAATTTAAAAGATTTAATTAGAGCTCTTAGGTCAGTTAAAGAAATGAATAGTCCAGTTTTGCTGCATATTTATACTAAGAAGGGAAAACGTATATCTGTATCTGAAGAAGACTCTATTAAATATTATAGTCTTTCAGGCTCTAAAAATAAAAAGAATGAAGACTTACCTTTTGATTATTCTAAAGTATTTGGTTTATCTTTAAAAAAGTTTTCTAAAAATTATGATGATCTTGTTTGTATTACTGCCGCAATGGAATTAGGTACAGGATTAAATATTTTTTCAAAAAATAATAAAGATAAATATATTGATGTGGGTATTGCAGAAGAGCATGCAGTAACTTATGCTGCGGGCTTATCAGCAGCTGGAAAAAAACCTTTAGTTGTACTCTATTCAACATTTTTTCAAAGAGCTTTTGATCAAGTGTTTCATGATGTTTTATTGCAAAAACTTCCAGTTATATTTTGTTTAGATCGGGCGGGTTTAGTTGGGCCAGATGGTCCTACACATCATGGTGTTTTTGATATTTCTATTATGAATAGTTTGCCTGGCATTATTATTGCTGCTCCAAAAGATGGTAATGAATTAGATAATTTATTATTAACAGCTCTGGAAAGTAATATGCCATTTTGTATAAGATATCCAAAATCACATTCCATCACTTATCATCAAACACATATTTCAAAAATTCTTGAAATTGGTTCATGGGAATATATACAGAAAGGTACAAAAGTGGCCATATTAGCTACTGGAAGTATGGTAGAGGTAGCTTCTAATAGTTTTGAATTAATTAAGCAAAAATTTAGTTTTACCCCTTCTATAATTAACTGCAGATTCATTAAACCATTTGATAAAAAGTGTCTTAATGAAATAATTGGTTCTTATGATTTAATAATTACGATGGAAGAAGGAGCTTTAAAAGGTGGGTTTGGAAGTTCTGTATTAGATTATTGTAAATATGATAGTATTTTAGTAGAATCTATGGGAATACAGGATTCTTTTATAGAACATGGCAGTAGACAGGAACTGCTTGATTTGGTAGGATTAAATACTAAATCTTTAATAAATTTAATTGATGATTATATCAATGGTAGATTAGGAGATAATCAAATTGGATAAAAAGTATACTGAAAAAATAATTAAGTGGAAAAAAGATCAAGAAACAAGTGTTCAGAGAGAGTATAACTTTGACACGGTCTCAGGCAAAAAAAATGATTTATTATATTATCCTGAAAAAATAAATCAAGATTACATTGATAAGCTAGGATTTCCAGGTCAATATCCTTATACAAGAGGAATACATGCAAATTTATATAGAGGAAAATTATGGACCATGAGACAATTTGCAGGTTTTGGTAGTCCTCAAGAAACAAATGAAAGATTTAAATTTTTATTAAAAAATGGTCAAACAGGCCTATCTGTAGCTTTTGATATGCCTACTTTAATGGGGTATGACCCTGATCATGAGTTTTCATTAGGAGAAGTTGGCCATTGTGGGGTATCTATATCATCTTTAGAAGATATGGAAATTCTTTTTAATGGTATTGATTTATCTAAAGTTAGTGTTTCTATGACAATTAATGGTCCAGCGATTATAGTGTTTGCCTTTTATGTGGCTACAGCTAAAAAACAAGGAGTTGATATAAGTCAATTAAGAGGTACTCTTCAGAATGATATTTTAAAAGAATATATTGCTCAAAAAGAATGGATATTTCCCCCTAAAGAATCAGTTAGAATAATTACTGATATGATGTCATTTTGTAATGATAAAATGCCAAAATATAATACGATTTCAATTTCTGGTTATCATATACGAGAAGCAGGATCAACAGCAGCACAGGAATTAGCATTTACTCTAGCTAATGGTTTTACATATATAGAACATGCATTAGATGCTGGTTTAAAAATTGATGATTTTGCCCCAAGATTATCTTTTTTCTTTAATTCACATTTGGACTTTTTTGAAGAAATTGCAAAATACAGAGCAGCTAGAAGAATTTGGTCTAAAAGACTAAAAGAAACATATAAAGCAAAAAGTGAAAAATCATTAATGTTAAGATTTCATACTCAAACCGCAGGTTTTTCACTGACTGCCCAACAGCCAGAAATAAATATTGCACGGACATCTTTTCAAGCATTAGCTGCTGTATTAGGTGGTACTCAGTCATTACATACAAATTCAATGGATGAAACTTTAGCTTTACCATCAGAAAAAGCGGCTGAAATAGCTTTGAGAACTCAACAGTTAATTGCTTATGAGACAGGAGTAACTAATGTAATTGACCCATTAGGAGGTTCTTGGTACATTGAAAATCTTACTGATTCAATTGAGGCAGATGCTGAAAAATATTTTAATGAAATTGATAAAAATGGTGGTGTTATAGAATGTATTGAAACAGGGTATCTTCAAAAGGAAATTTCAGATGCCTCATCTGATTATCAAAAAAAAGTTGATAATAAAGATAGAATAATTGTTGGTATGACAGAATTTATTAAAGATAATGAGGAAATAGAAATTCCAATTCTTGAAATAAGAAAAGAAGTAGAAGATGAACAAATAAAAAGATTAAATAAAATTAAAGAAAGTAGAAATAATAAAGATGTGGTTAATAAGCTAAAAGCAATTCAAGAATGTTGTAATACTAATCAGAATCTTATGCCTGCTATAGTAGATGCGGTTGAGTCATATGCTACTTTGGGAGAAATAGTAGATTCAATGAAATCTATATTTGGAGAATGGAAAGAGAAAGTATTTTTTTAAATGAATATTAAGAATTACAAGCAATTTACTATAGGAATTGAAGAAGAATACATGATATGTAATCCAAAGACAGGTGAATTGACTAACAAAGCATCATTAATCATGAATTATTTTAAAGATGTTATTCCTGATAGGTTTTCATTTGAATTAATAGAATCTGAAATAGAGGCTAATACATCTGTTCATTATGATACTCGAAATGCTATCAATGAACTTAAAGATTTAAGATTTAATCTTAATAAATTAGGTCAAAAAAATGATTTTGTGATTGGTATTAGCGGTACGCACCCAACAGCCAAATCAAAGGATCAATCATTTATTAATAATGAATCTTATAGTTGGGTTCAAAATCAACTTCATTATTATGCTAAAAGAAATATGACTTTTTCAACCCATGTTCATATTAGTATTCCCAATTTTGATAGTGTTTCTCATATAATGAATGGAGTTAGACGTTGGATAGGTCCTTTGCTTGCTTTATCAACTAATTCTCCCTTTTTTGAAGGAGAAAATACAGGTATGAGATCTTCAAGAACTATGCAGTTTGGTGCTTTTCCGAGGACTAATATTCCAGAAAAATTTGACACATTATCTGATTATGTTAAATATACAGATAAATTAAAAAAAACTGCTTCAATTTCTAAAAGTAGGCATGTTTGGTGGAAAATTAGGCCTCATTTGGATTATAAAACATTAGAGTTTAGAGTGTGTGATGCCCAAAGATCATTAAAGAATGTTAGGGTCTTGTCATCACTTTGTAGAGCTTTGGTCCATTCTGCATATATTGAATATACGAATAATAGTTTATTTGAAAAATTATCTGTAGAATTTTTAAACGATTCTTTATGGAAGGCTTCCAGGTTTGATTTTAATTCATTAATTTATGATGAAGTTTCTAATGATATTATGACCATGAAAAGTTTCATTCAAAAAATGTATAATTATTGCTATGAGTCTTTAAAATTATTTGGAGATGAAGACATTATTGAAAGAATTGAATTTATATTGAAAAATGGAACAGAATGTGATGAACAAATTAAAATTTATAATAAAGATAGTTTTGATGGATTAAAACTATCTTTAATTAATAATGTAGATTATTTATAGTGAAGGAGTAAAAATGGCACGTAAAATAGTTCATGTTGTTGGAACAGGCACAATAGGAGAGCCTTTGATTGGCTTATTGTGTGATTTTAAAGATGATTTAGGAATTGATGAGGTAACCTTTCATAAGAATACACCTTTATTATTAGATAAGTCAAAGGTGGTTAATTTATTGAAAAGAGGTGCAAGACTTAGTACTAATGAAGAAAAATTTGATGGATTTAAAGAAATAGGATTAAAACCAGAATTTTCTACTGATGAAGCAATAAATCGTGCTTCAGTAGTTATAGATTGCACTCCTTCTGGATATGGCCATAAAAATAAAAGTCAATATTATGAAAAATATGCACACAATACTTTAGGTTTTGTTGCCCAAGGTTCAGAATTTGGATTTGGTAAGATGTATGCTAGAGGAGTAAATGATGAGGCTCTTATTCCAAATGAAGATAAATTTATTCATGTTGTTTCTTGTAACACCCATAACCTATCTGTTATTACAGATATTTTAGCCCTTAAAGAAGGTGAAGCTAATTTGCTTAATGGACGATTCAATTTGATTAGAAGAGCTAATGATGTAAGTCAAAATAAAAATTTTATTCCTGCACCACAAGTTGGTTCTCATAAAGATCCAATTTACGGGACTCATCATGCTCGTGATGCAGCTGAATTATTTAAAACTTTAAATTTAGATTTAGATTTATTCTCTTCAGCTATGAAAATAAACTCTCAGTATATGCATTTATTATATTTTCATTTAAAAGTTGCTAAAAAAACAACAATTGATGAAGTTTTAGCTAAATTGGAAGCATGTGATAGAGTAGCATTGACACATAAAATAAGTTCGAATGAAGTTTTTTCATTTGGTAGAGATTATGGCCATTATGGTAGAATATTAAATCAAACAGTTGTTGCAAAATCATCGTTATGTGTTAGAAATGGAGATGAAATTTTAGGATATTGTTTTACTCCTCAAGATGGGAATTCTTTGCTAAGTTCTATAGCTATAACAGAATGGTTTTTATATCCAAATTCATATGAGGATAAAATTCAATGTTTAAAACCATTCTTTTTTGATGAGGTTTAGATATTAAAGATATTGTTTACAGTTCATTATGTAAATTAACAAATCAAAAAAGAATAGATGGTACTCATTTTATTTTAGCTATTTCAGGAGGAATGGATAGTGTAACATTATTTAATATCCTTCTTGAATTAAAGAAAAAAAAATCTATATGTTTAAGTTTATTCCATGTTAATTATAATATGCATTCAAAATCTGATTTAATGCATAAATATTGTGTACAGCTTGCTAAAGATAATAATATTCAAATTTTCACAAGAAATTTCAACTATAAATTATTTAATAACTCTAATATTGAATCTAAAGCTAGAGATTATAGATACAATGAGATAAAAAATATTTGTTTAGAATCTAAAATTAAATATTGTTTAACTGCTCATCATCAAGATGATCAAATTGAAACAATTTATATGGCTAGAAAAAATAATAGTTCTTGGGTTTCAAAAATTGGTATTAGAGTTAAGAAAAATTTATTTACTAAAGATTCTGAAACAGTAGATTTATTAAGACCTATGTTAGATATATCTAAGAAAAAAATTATTAATTATACAAAAAAGAATAAATTACAATTTTTAGATGATCCAACGAATAAAGATAAAAGATTCTTAAGAAATAAAATTAGATTAGCTATTAATTCTAGAATTAATAACATTAAGTTTCGAAAACAATATTTAAATATTGCAGATAAAAATAAATTAAAATTAATTCGAATTAGTAAACAGATAAATAAATTTTATTATGATTTTATCTATTTATGTAAAAATAATGATTTGTGTGTTTTAGATAAAATAGCATTAACTGATAATGATTATGATTTTATTATTTTATTTTTAAAAAAAATTTTAAGAGAACAATTTAATTTTGATAAAAACTTATCATCTGTTTATTGGAAAAATTTATATGATTTTATTAATGGAAATAAGTTAGGTAGTTGTTTTATTTTAGATAAAATGTTTTATATTTCTAAAACAAAAGAAAAGTTATATATATATAAAAAACATGAATTGCTGTCAAGTAATTCATTAGCGAATATGGGAAATCATTTTTTTAGATTAGGAACAATTAGTATTTCTAAAACTAAAAATTTCATTAAGTTTAATAGATCAGAAGGCATTTGTTTGCCATTATCTATTCATAAGAAATTAAAGGTAGATTATTGGGAACATGGTGATAAATGTTTGACTTCTAAAAAGAAAACTTTTAAAGTCAGTGATATTTTTATTAATAATAAATTATCTTTTTTTCATAAAAAGCACTATCCTTTAGTGAAGTATCTAGATAATATAATATGGATTCCTACATTATTTTCTTATAATATATCAGTTAAGGAAGATAATGTTAATGAATATATTATATTAAAATGGAATTTAACTTTATGATTATCTATAATAAAAAAATATTTAAAAAAATAATATCTAAAGAAGATATAGAAAAAAAAATTACAGACATATCAAAATCTATTAATAATTATTATGGTGATGAGCAAATAGTTATTCTTTGTGTATTAAATGGATCAGTTATGGTTCTTAATGATTTATTAATAAAATTAAAAACAAATCATATTGTAGATTATATTGAGCTTTCTTCATATAAAGGAGGTACAGAAACTTCTGGGAAGGTTGATATAATTCAGGATATTAGTACTAACCTTAAAGGCAAAAAAGTGTTAATAATAGAAGATATTGTAGATTCAGGCACTACATTAAATTTTATTTATAAAAAATTATTAAAAATAGGTGCACAAGAAATTAAAGTTTTTTCTTTACTTTATAAAAAGGAAAAATATAAATTTGATATCAAAATTGATTGGTATGCATTTGAAATTCAAGATTTGTTCACAATTGGATATGGTATGGATTATCATTTAAAATTTAGAGGTTTAAATGATATATATGCTTTATCATAAATTTGTAATAAATTAGGGGTCTATGAAAAATAAAAAGAATAAAAAAATTAAATTCAAATTAGGTAATAATTTAATGATATGGGTAATGGTTATCATAGCTTCTTATTATTTTGTTCAATTAATACCTAATTCATTATCGAGCAAAGAAGTTAATTACAACCAATATAGGCAATACTTACTGGATGGAGAAATACATTATATAGAATATGGACAAAATGATAAAATCACTTTCTGGTTGAAGGGTGATGAGACAGGAATTAATAAATTTTGGACAGGATTAGATAAATCTGAAAAAGATGAATGGATTAAATATGGTGTAAGTAATATCGAAATTAAACCCAAAGAAGGGTTAGGGTTGATAGATATAATTTTTAATTTAGCCCCTTGGGTTATTATTATTTTATTCTGGTTTTTCATGATGAGAAGAATGCAAGGAGGCGGAGGCCAAGGCGGAATATTTAATTTTGTTAAAAGTAGAGCCAAAATGATTAGTCCTGAAAAATCAAAAACTTCCTTTGATGATGTTGCTGGTTGCGAAGAAGCTAAAATTGAATTGCAAGAAATAGTAGAATTTTTAAAGAGTCCTAAGAAATATTTATCTATTGGTGCCAAAATTCCAAGAGGAGCTTTACTTTTAGGATCTCCAGGAACTGGAAAAACTCTTTTAGCCAGAGCTGTTTCAGGTGAAGCAAAAGTTCCATTTTTTACAATTAGTGGAGCTGAGTTTGTTGAAATGTTTGTTGGAGTTGGTGCCAGTCGAGTTCGAGATTTATTTGCTCAAGCTAAGAAGTTTGCCCCTAGTATTATATTTGTTGATGAAATTGATGCTGTTGGTCGTCACAGAGGTGCAGGTTTAGGAGGTGGTCATGATGAAAGAGAACAAACATTAAACCAAATTCTTGTTGAAATGGATGGTTTTGATGTTAGAGATCATGTTATTTTACTTGCTGCTACAAATAGACCGGATGTTTTAGATAAGGCTTTATTAAGACCTGGTCGTTTTGATAGACAGATAGTTGTTGATTCTCCTACTTTAGAGGGTCGTGAAGCTATTTTGAAAATACATACAAAAAATATACCTCTTGATAAAGATATTGATTTAAACAAGATAGCTAGAGGGTGTCCTGGCTTAGTCGGAGCTGATTTAGAAAATTTAGTTAATGAAGCAGCTTTGTTTGCTGCTAGAAAAAATAAAAAAGTTGTATCTATGATAGATTTTGAAGATGCAAAAGATAAAGTTATGATGGGAGTTGAAAGAAAAAGTATGGTTTTAACAGACCATGAAAAGAAAATAACTGCATATCATGAGGCTGGACATGCTTTAGTTGCTCATTACACTAAAAATACAGATCCAGTTCATAAGGTAACAATTATTCCTAGGGGGATGGCTCTAGGTATTACAGCTCAGCTTCCTGAGCATGATATGCACAACTATTCTAAAGCTTATTTATTAGCAAAACTTGATGTATTGATGGGTGGAAGATCAGCAGAAAAGTTAATATTTAAAGATACAAGTTCAGGAGCAGGTAATGATATTGAAGTTGCTACAAACATTGCTCGAAAAATGATTTGTGAATGGGGTATGAGTGAAGAAATTGGTCCAGTAACATTTGGAAAAAATGATGACGAAATGTTTTTAGGTAGAGAAATATCACGGCCTAAAAATCACGGTGAAGAAATAAGTAGATTAATTGATCAGGAAATTAAAAAATTTGTATTTAATGCTGAAAAAAATGCTGATAATTTATTGCAAGAAAAAGAAAAAGAACTACATAGCTTAGCTCAAGCTTTGCTAGATTATGAAACAATAGATTCTGATCAATTATCAAAAGTGCTTAAAGGAGAATCTTTAACATCTTCTGATGAGGAGCCTTTTAAAGATAAGGACTCTTTTAAAAAACGTAAACGTAGAACATCCTCTACAACTAAAAACTGACAAAATTTTTTTATAGTTATGTACTTTCAAGATTTTTTGAATAAACATTCAAGAACTTTAGTTATGGGTATATTAAACATAACTCCTGATTCGTTTTATGATGGAAATAAATATTATAATTATTCAGATTTAAGTAAAAGATTTAATAAAATGAATAAATGTGATATTATAGATATAGGGGCAGAATCATCTAGGCCTGGTGCAAAAAAAATTAATCAAGATATAGAGATAGATAGGATTTCTAAAATAATTGGTTTACTTAAGCATAAACCGCAATATTATTCAATTGATACATATAAACCTAAAGTAGCAAATTATGCTATTAAAAATGGATTTAACATGATTAATGATATTACTGGAGGTAAGGATAAAGAAATGTTAGAAATAGCATCTGATGCCAATGTTCCAATTATATTAATGCATATGCAAGGCAATCCAGAAAATATGCAAAAATCACCGAGTTACTCTAATATTATTGATGATTTGATGTCGTTTTTTGATTCTAGAATTAATGATGCTATTAATCAAGGTATAAATGAAAAGCAGATTATAATAGATCCGGGTATAGGATTTGGCAAAAAACTGCATCATAATGATGAAATTATCAGAAAATTATATAAATTTAAATCATTTAACATTCCTATTTTAGTAGGTATTTCAAGGAAATCATTTTTAACACATAATTCAAATTCTCCATCAGAAAGATTAGAAAGTTCATTAGCAGTAGCTTCAATAGCAATTAATAATGGAGCAGATATAATAAGAGTTCATGACATATCAAAATCAATTGAAACATTTTCTATAATTGATAGATTGTTGAGTAAATAATTATGGAATTTTTAGAGTTTAAAGAGTTGTATGATAGTTTAAAATATAGATATTCTCAAATTAATAAATATTTAGATTTAGAAATTATAAAGTCCAAAATAAAAAAATTAAAAGATAAAACATTAGAAGAGGGTTTTTGGAATGATAAAAATAATGCTTCTGATATTTTAAAGAACATATCAAGACTTGAATATGATTTAAATTTTTATAAAATGATTTATTCAAAATATGAAGATTTAAATTTATGTTTAGAGCTTTCACAAATCAATCAAGATTTAGAGCTAGAATCAATCGCAATAATAAATGAATTTTCAAAACTTTTAGATCAATTAGAAGTTAAGGAAACCTTAAACAAAAAGGATGATTATAGAGATGCAATTATTCAAATACATCCTGGAGCAGGAGGAGTAGAATCTCAAGATTGGGCTAGTATGTTGTTTCGAATGTATTCTAAATGGATTTCTAATAATAATTTTTCATCTAAAATTATTGAGCATCAACCTGGAGATGATGCTGGAATCAAAGATGTTGTAGTTGAAGTTAAAGGTGAATATGCATATGGATTTTTAAAGTGTGAAATGGGTGTGCATAGACTTGTGAGACTTTCTCCATTTGATAGTAATTCAAGACGTCATACTTCATTCGCATCAGTATTTGTATATCCAATAATTGATAATGATATTGAAATTACAATTAATGATAGTGAAATAAGAGTTGATACATATAGAGCAAGTGGAGCTGGTGGACAACATGTAAATAAAACAGATTCTGCAGTTAGAATAACCCATATTAAAACTGGTATTACTGTTCAATGTCAAAATCAGAGAAGTCAATTAAAAAATAAAAATACTGCATTAAAATTATTAAAGAGTAAATTATATCAATTAAAATTAGATGAAATTAATAAAAATATGAATGATAAAAATGATTCTAAAAAAGATATTTCTTGGGGGAGTCAAATTCGTTCCTATATATTTCATCCATATAATCTTATAAAAGATCATAGAACTAAATATGAAACAAGTAATGTTGGTAGTGTTATGGATGGTGAAATAAATGATTTTATTAAACATTATTTATTAAAAAGTATTGGAGATTAATTTGGATAAAGATGCACAAAAAAGTTTAAAACAGATTATTGATTATAGAATTAAGAAAGTAAATGAATTAATCAAGGATGGTTTAAATCCTTTTCCCTATAAATTTGATAAAGAATATGATATTTCATATATACTAAACAATGAAGATAGTTTGGATGGAAAACTTGTTTCAACTGCAGGTAGAATTGTTTCTTTAAGAAATATGGGTAAAGCATCATTTATGAATATCCAAGATCAAGATTCAAAAATTCAATTATATGTTAAAAATGATTTAATTGGTTTAGAACAGTATGAAAAAGTTGTAAAAAAACTTGATATTGGAGATATAATAGGGGTTTCAGGTAATTTGTTTAGAACAAAAACTAATCAATTATCTTTAAAACTATCTTCATTAAATCTTTTATCAAAAAGCATACGTCCATTACCTAATATTAAAGAAAAAGATGATCATATGTTTTTTGCTTTTGATGATAAAGAAAATAAATATAGAAATAGACATTTAGATTTAATTGTAAATCAGAATAGTAGAAATGTATTTAAATTAAGATCCAACATTTTATTTGAAATAAGAAAGATTTTGAATCAAAAAGGTTTTATGGAAGTAGAAACTCCAATATTACAAAATATTCATGGTGGAGCAGCTGCAAGACCTTTTATTACACATCATAATACTTTAGATCAAAATTTTTATCTGAGGATCGCAGAAGAATTACATCTTAAACGTTTATTAATAGGCGGATTTGAAAAAATATATGAGATAGGACGAAATTTTAGAAACGAGGGAATCGATAGAACTCATAATCCTGAATTTACAATGCTAGAGTTATATGAAGCATATTCAGATATGGAAGGAATGATGATTTTATGTGAGGAATTAATTCAGGATATAAATAAAAAAAATGATAAAAAAATAATTTCATTTATGGGACATTCAATTGATTTAAGTAAAAAATTCACTAAAATTTCAATGAGTGAATTATTAAATAATGAATTAGGTTGTGATGTTATTAATATGTCTGTAAATGAACTTTATAATTTATGTAAAAAATATAAAATTGAAGTTGATAAAAAAATGAATTTTGGACAATTGTTTGATAAATTGTTTTCTAATTTGATTGAACCAAAATTAATTCAGCCAACATTTGTTTTTGATTACCCTAAATCAATTTCACCATTAGCTAAAGTTCATAGAGATAATGATTTGTTGGTAGAAAGATTTGAATTATTTATTGCAGGAATGGAATTTGCTAATGCTTTTTCTGAATTAAATGACCCTTTAGATCAAAGGCAACGTTTTGAAGATCAGCTTAAGCTAAAAGAAACAGGAGACGAAGAGGCACATGCAATGGATGAAGAATTTGTTGAAGCTATGGAATTTGGCATGCCGCCTACTGGTGGTATAGGCATTGGAATTGATAGATTAATTATGTTATTTTCTGAGCAAGATTCAATTAAAGATGTTATTTTGTTTCCTTCTTTAAGAAATAAATAATGAATTTATTTTTTTTTATATTTTCTAAGTTTAAAAATATAAAAATAAATAAAGGTTTTTTATCATTTAATTTTTATTTATCTATATTTTTAATTTCTATTAGTTTAACTGCATTAATACTAACAGAATCTTTTACTTCAGGATATAAAAAATCTATACTTTCAAAAATAGGTGCTTTTAGCTCTGATGTTCGCATTGTAAGTAATCAGGATATTCATTTTAATGATGCACAATACCAGTTTTATAATAATTTGTCTAAAACAGACAATAATATAGATTGGAGTTTTTTTAAAGAATCAATAGGCATTATTTTTTCTAAAAACAAATCATCTTCATTTGATTCTTTAAAATATTCTCAAAGAGAAGGAGTGTATGTTCTAGGTTTAAATCAATATGCTTTTGATCATTTGATTGATATTAAAAAATATTTTTTAAAGGATGACAATCAAATTTCTAATGATAATATCATTATTGGTAACTTTTTAGCTAAGAAATTAAACAAAACATTTGGTGATTCAATTACTTTAATTATTCCTAATAGTCAAAATGATGTAAAATTTCATAATTTTATTATATCAAATATTTATCATACTGGAACAAAGATGGATAATTTTTTGATTTACATTTCAATGGATAGAATAAAATATCTATCTGATTCTACTATTACTGGAATAATGGCTAATTTTGATTCAAATAATTATAATGATATTTTTAATTTTATCAATGATGATTCAATTGCAATAAAATATAAAAATGATGATAATCTGGCTATTATCAATTTTTTAAATAAATTTGATAGGCCTATAAAATTATTGATGTGGATTCTAATGTTTTTATCACTATACAGTTTGTCAACTGTTATGTATAATTTCATAATAGAAAAAAAGAAAGACTTGAAAATATTATATTGTTTAGGTTTAAATTCTAATTATTTAAAAAAAATTACAGTTTCTATTAGTTTTTATATTACTTTAATATCAATTTTAATTGGTATTTTTTTATCTACTATCATCATATATATTCAAAATAAATTTCATATAATAAATCTACCTTCTGAGCAAATATTTCAAGTTAGCATATTACCTGCAGATTTTAGTTTTATATATTTAATTAAGTATCCTTTAATACTTTTAATAACGGCATTTTTAATGACATTTTATATTTATAAAAGAAAAATAGAAATTAATTTTAATGATTAAGTATTATTTAAAATATTTTGTTTACGATGGAAAAAATAATCTTTTGAGAAGTTCTTTCTTTTTACCTTTTTTAGCTATCATTATTGGTTCTTTAGTTATGTTATTGTCATTTTCAATTATGACAGGATTTTCTAATGAAATATTTAGAAGAATTCATTTTTTTGAAAAAGAAAATATAATATTAATTAATAAAAAAGAACTTATACATAATGACATTAAAAATGATTTAATTAAATATCTTGATATTAATAATTATATATATAATTTTTATGAAAATCGAATTATGTTTGTAAGAAAAAATAATCAAACAATGTTTTCTAATGTTTATGCAGTTAATAATTTTTCTTTATTTTCCCAAAATATAGATTCTTACTCTATGCTACCTAAATCTGAAAGTTCGCTTGATTCTAGCTTAGAACCAATTAATATTAAAGATTACCAACCTCATAGCAAATCACAGTTTAATGATTTTGATGATAAATATTGTATTATTGGTTCTGATTTAGCATATCAGTTAGATTTAAAAATTGGAGATGAATTGGAGCTCCACTCTGTTTTAGATTTTAATAATTTTTCATTATCTGGCTATCCTAAAAAAACTTTTATTATATCACATATTTTTAATTCAGATATATATGAGTATGATTCTAGTGTTTGGATTGCATATTATGGTGGTAAATACAATCAAATAAAAAATAGTGATTTATTTAGTAAAAATCTTTTTTTAACGATAAACCTTAATAAGCAATTACAGGATGTTGATAAAAATTATGTGCAGTCAAATTTTAAAGGATTACAAATCAATAATCAAAATCATTTTTCATCTGAGCTTTCTAATGCAATTGAATATGAAAAATTAGTTTATTATTTTTTTGGTTTTTTTATTATTTTAATTTCTTCTATTATGATTATTGGATTTAATATTTCTTCTATTATTCAAAATAGAAAATCTATAGGAATATTATATGCATTTGGATTTAATAAAAATAGTATAAAATGGATGTATTTTTTAAATACATTATTCGTTGCCTTAATAGGTTCTGTTATATCATTTTTATTTTTTAAGATAATCATATTCTTAGATGTTAATTTTAATTTGATGAATTATATTTTTCCGCATGATATTTATTTTGATTTTTCATTATCTTTAGAAAATAATACGATGTTAAGAATATTTATGCTTAATATTAGCATAATTTTATTATCAGTCTTATATCCTATTAATAAAATAAATAAAATAAATATTATTGATGCAATTAAAAATCGAGGATAAATGTTATTAAGTGTTAAAAAATTAAATAAATCTTTTTTGGTTAATGATCATAGTTGTTTAATACTGGATGATTTAACTTTTGATATTAATTTTAAGAGTGTTGTATCTATATATGGGCCATCGGGTTCTGGAAAAACTACTTTATTAAATATTTTATCAGGATTAATGTCTTACGATAGCGGGGAAATTATATTTGATGGTGACAATTTTAATCATAACTTTGATTTTGTAGCTATGAGAAAAAATAAAATGGGTATTGTTTTTCAAGACCATCATTTATTAACACAGTTTACAGCTATTGAAAATGTAATGCTTCCTCAAATAATAAATGGCACTTCCAAGCTAAATGCATATAAAAAAGCATGTGATTTATTTGACGAATTTAATATTTCAAACAGAAAAGATTTTTATCCATCTAATTTATCAGGTGGAGAGCAGCAAAGAATAGCAATTTTGAGATCCATTGTTAATAATCCAAAACTTATTTTAGCTGATGAACCAACTGGTAATGTTGATGAAAAAAATAAACAAAAAATATTTTCTTTATTTGAGGAAATAGTAGATAGATATGATTCATCTATATTAATTGTTACTCATGATAATAATATTAAGCAAATATCAAATAAAATACTTAATTTGTCAGAAGGTAAAATAAAAGAAAAGAAATGAATAATAATGAATTTTCAGCAAGTCTTCAAGAAATTTTAAAAAATTCAAAGAAGCATGCATTAAAAATAGGTGATCAATATGTAGATTCGTGTCATATGCTTTATGCTATGTTGCACAACAATGATTCAAATGTCTGTAAAATTTTGTTTTCAATTGGTTGTGATATTGAATCTATAAAGAGAGAGTTAAAAACAGATTTTTTTAATAAAACTAAAGAGTCTGCTAATTATTCTCGTTCCCATATTCCACTATCACAAAATTCAGATTTTATTTTAAGGCAATCTATTAAAGAAGCTAGAAAACTAGGTTATGAAAAAGCAACTGATTCTCATTTATTTTTAGCTTTGATTAAAAATGGAGAAAATAAAATTTTTAATTTATTAAGCTCTTTTTCAATTGATTACAATTTAATTTTATCTTTTATTCCTAAAAATAAAACATTAAAAACTAACAATAAAAACAAGCCATTATATCCTGTTTTAGAATTATATAGCAGAAATATAACTGACATGGCAAAAAATAATTTCCTTGACCCTGTTATAGGTAGAGTAGATGAGATTGATAGATTAGCTCAAATATTATCTAGAAGAAAGAAAAATAACCCAGTACTGATAGGAGAACCTGGTGTTGGAAAAACTGCCATAGTAGAAGGTTTATCTTCTAGAATTATTGATAGAAAAGTTCCTAGAACATTATGGAACCAAAAGGTTTATGCTCTTGATTTAGCTGGATTAATTGCTGGCACAAAGTATAGGGGACAATTTGAAGAAAGAATCAAATCTTTGATTGTAGAATTAGAAAATGCATCTGATGTTATTATTTTTATTGATGAGTTACATACCCTGGTTGGAGCTGGCAGTGCTACAGGTTCTTTAGATGCTGCAAATTTATTTAAACCTGCTTTAGCTAGAGGAGAAATACAAATTATTGGTGCCACTACTCTTAATGAATATAGAAAATATATAGAAAAAGATGGTGCATTAGAAAGAAGATTCCAAAAAATTACAGTTAACCCTCCAACTCAAGAGGATGCTATTCAAATATTGCATGGAATTAAAAGTAAATATGAAGTTCATCATAAAGTAAAATATTCAGATGAATCGATAAATGCTTGTGTATATTTTAGTGAAAGATATATTAGTGATAAATTTCTTCCTGATAAAGCTATAGATGTATTAGATGAGGTTGGAGCTCGAGTAAGTATTAGTAATGTTAACACACCAAATTCTGTAATTAAAATAGAGAAACAAATCAAAAGTATTGTAAAGAAAAAAGAACAAGTTATAGCAACACAGCAATTTGAAAAGGCTGCTGAATTTAGAGATAAAGAAAGAAAATTAACTCATAAACTTAACAGACTTCAGAAAGAATATATTGAACAAAATGGTGATAGTTCAATTTTGATTAATGAAGATGATGTAACGAATGTTGTTTCTTTGATAACAGGGATTCCTCTTTCAAAAGTGGCTGAATCAGAAACAGAACAGTTGTTAAATATGGAAAAAGAATTAAAGAAAAATATAAAAGGTCAAGATGAGGCAATAAAAAAGGTCTCTGATGCAATTTTAAGGGCAAGAGCAGGCCTTAAAAATCCTTCTAAACCAATCGGTTCTTTTATGTTTTTAGGGCCTACTGGTGTTGGTAAGACAGAGTTAGCAAAAATTTTAGCTAAATATTTATTTACTAATAATGAATCATTTATTAGAATCGATATGTCTGAATATATGGAAAGATATAATGTTTCTAGGTTGTTAGGTGCTCCTCCAGGTTATGTTGGTTATGAGGATGGAGGTCAATTAACTGAAAAAGTCAGAAGATACCCTTATTCTGTAGTATTGTTTGATGAAATAGAGAAAGGACATCCTGATGTTTTTAATATTCTGCTTCAAATTTTAGATGATGGAAGGATTACTGATAGCTTATCGAGAACTATTGATTTTAGGAATACTACTATTATTATGACTTCAAATTTGGGCTCAAAACAATTAAACTCTTCTGATTTTGGTTTTATTAAAGAGAATCAAGATGATAAGTATGAAGATGTGATGTCTTATGTTAAGAAATTTTATAAACCTGAATTTTTAAATAGAATTGATGACATTATTATATTTAACTCATTAGAAAAGAAGGATTTGTATAATATTATTGATTTGCAGTTGTCAGACTTAAGGAATAATTTAAAAAAGAAGAAAAATATATTAAGTTTTTATAAGTCAGCAAAAGAATTGCTCTTATTAGATACAGAGCATAGAGAATGGGGAGCAAGGCCTTTAAGGAGAAATATTCAAAATTTAATTGAAAACACAATTTCAGAAAAATTTATTTCAGGAAAATTTATTGATCAGCCTGGTAAAATTATAGTTACAGCTAAAAAGGGTCAATTTATTTTCTCTCAAAAAATAGATAAACCTAAAATTCAAAAAAAATCTAAAGCTAATAAAAAAACTGCCAAAAAGTCAGTATCGATATAATTGGCATTGTATTTGCCACACTTTGTATTAAATAGTTATTTTTTAATAAAAACAATATAGGAAAGATACAAATGGGGAAAATAATAGGTATAGATTTAGGTACAACTAATTCATGTGTTTCTGTCATGGAAGCTGGTAATCCAACTGTGATTCAAAGTGAGGAAGGTAGTCGAACTATCCCTTCAATAGTTGCATTTACTCAAGATGATGAAAAAAATGATATACTAATAGGTCAGGCAGCAAAAAGGCAAGCAGTTACAAATCCAGAAAATACTATATATTCTGCAAAAAGATTAATAGGTAGATCATTTAATGAAGTTTCAAAAGAATCAAAAGATTTGCCTTATAAAATTAAAAAAGGTAAAAATAATGAGGTTGTTATTACTTCAAGAGGTAAAGATTATGCATTACCACAAATAAGTGCTATGATACTTCAGAAAATTAAAAAAACTGCAGAATCTTATATTGGAGAAGAAATAAAGGATGCTGTTATTACAGTGCCTGCCTATTTTAATGATAGTCAAAGGCAAGCCACAAAAGATGCTGGTGAAATAGCAGGTTTTAATGTTAAAAGAATTATTAATGAGCCAACTGCAGCCGCATTAGCTTATGGTTTGGATAATAAAAAAGATGAGAAAATTGCTGTATTTGATTTAGGTGGGGGAACATTTGATATTTCTATATTGGAAATTGGTGATGGTGTATTTGAAGTAAAATCAACAAATGGAGATACTGCTCTTGGTGGCGATGATTTTGATCAAGCTATTGTAGATTGGTTAATAGCAGAATTTAAAAAAGATAATGGTATTGATTTGAGTGGTGATCCAATGGCTATTCAAAGGCTTAAAGAAGCTTCAGAAAAAGCTAAATGTGAACTTTCTTCAACTAAAGAGACAGAAATTAATTTACCTTACATTACAGCAGATTCATCAGGTCCTAAGCATTTTGTGATGAATATTACAAGAGCTAAATTCGAGCAATTAATAAGTAAATTTATTAAAAAACTTGAAAAGCCATGCTTACAAGCTATTAAAGATGCTGGTTTAGATGCAGGATCAATAAATGAGGTTATTTTAGTTGGTGGCTCTACTCGTGTTCCAATTGTTCAAGATACTGTTAAGAGTATTTTTAATAAAGAGCCTAACAAAGGAGTTAATCCTGATGAGGTAGTTTCCATTGGTGCTGCTATACAGGGAGGAGTTTTATCTGGAGATGTTGAAGATGTATTACTTCTAGATGTTACACCTTTATCTCTTGGAATAGAGACACTTGGAGGAGTTTGTACAAAACTTATAGAAAGTAATACAACTATTCCGGCGAAAAAGAGTCAAGTATTTTCAACGGCCGCAGACAATCAACCTTCAGTTGAAATTCATATATTACAAGGTGAAAGAGAAATGGCTTTAGATAATAAAACGTTAGGAAGATTTCATTTGGACGGTATTCCACCAGCTCCAAGAGGAACTCCTCAAATTGAAGTTACATTTGATATTGATGCAAATGGAATTTTAAATGTTTCAGCCAAAGATAAAGCAACATCTAAAGAACAATCAATTAGAATTGAAGCTTCTAGCGGGCTAACTGATGAAGATATTGAAAAAATGAAAAGAGATGCAGAAGAGCATGCTAAAGAAGATAAGGAAAAAAGAGAAGAAATTGATTTAAGAAATAATGCTG
>CEUQ01064499.1_pt1 | contig 32498 bp, 34 predicted proteins | sample 361491 | NCBI WGS metagenome assembly CEUQ01 (sample SAMEA2622796, study PRJEB7988) | marine metagenome | biome: marine biome (ENVO:00000447); feature: marine epipelagic mixed layer (ENVO:xxxxxxxxx); material: "saline water (ENVO:00002010), including plankton (ENVO:xxxxxxxx)" | depth 120 m | reverse complement strand
GAGGAATAATTTTAGCAATAAACAGTAAAAATAATTTTGACGATGCTATGGAAGTAATTCAAAAACATCCCAACATGATCTTAAAAGAAGAAGATTTTGCATGTGTAAAAATTAATTGGGATGACAAAGTTGTTAACCTTCAAAAAATTGCTGAAGAATTAAACATTGGATTAGATAGTATGGTATTTTTTGACGATGACCCACTTAATCAGGAATATGTAAAAAACTCATTACCTGGAATTTTGGTTGTTGATTTACCAAAAGATTCATCACAATATCCTCAAATTATCACAGAAATGAAAGAATTTGATGTTTTAAAAATTACTGAAGAAGATACTAAGAGAAATGACATGTATTTTGAACAAAAGAAAAGAAAAGAATTTGAGGATCAAGTTGGGAACTATGGTGAATTTCTAAAACAGATGAATATTGAAGTTGAGATAAAAAAAGCTGATAGTTTTTCAATTCCAAGAATTTCCCAATTAACATTAAAAACAAATCAATTCAATTTAACAACCAAACGTTACCACGAAGAAGAAGTTTCAAAATTTTCATCATCAGATGATAAGATTATTGAATGTGTACAAGTAAGTGATAAGTTTGGGGATAATGGTATAACAGGAACGTACATTGTTGAAAAAAAGAATATTGAGGAATGGATTATTGACACATTCTTGCTTAGTTGTAGAATTATGGGAAGAGGAGTAGAAGAAATTATGATTAATCAGATTATTGAGAATGCAAGATTATCTGGAGTCAAGAGAATTAAAGGAGAATTCATTCCAACTGCAAAAAATAAACCTGCTGAAAATTTTTATAAAAAATTAGGTTTTAAGAAAGAAAATGAGTTTTGGGTTTTTAATACAGAGAATACAATCAAAATACCAGAATATATTAAAGTGATAAAAAATGAATGAAAAACTATACTCAATCATATCAAATGTGTTTAATGTTGATCTTTCAAAAATTAATGATGAACTTGGTCCTGAAAATTTAGAAGAGTGGGATTCTTTTAATTTCTATGTGTTATTAGATGAGATTGAAAATGAATTTAAAATAAAATTTGATCTTGATGAAACATTAGATATAAAAAAAATTGGTGATTTTAAAAAAATACTGGAAAAACATGGAGTTACTATATAAAAATGAAATTACATCATGTTGGAATTGTTGTAAAAAATATTGAAGAGTCATTTGGAGAGATGGCAAAATTCTTACAATTTGATGAAACAATACTTCCTATTGAAGTGGAATCACAAAACGTGAATGTTTGTTTTTTAAAAACATCTGATGTGTATTTAGAGCTAATAGAACCCATATCAAATAAATCTCCTGTAAAAAAATTTTCTGAGACTGGGGGAGGATTTCATCATCTATGTTTTGAAGTTGAGGATGTAAAAAAAGAAATTAAAAGAATGGAAAAAGATGGTGCACGAGTAATTGTTGAACCAACCATAGGTTTCGAAGGAAGAATAATTGCATTTTTATTTTTAAATATGAAAAATACTAATTGTAATTTAATAGAGTTAGCAGGAAAAAAACAATGAACTTTAAAAGAAATCAAGAATTAGGGATAGACCTTGTAAGAATAGAAAGATTTAGAGAGAAAAAGTTTACTCAAAACAAAAGTTTCTATAAGAAAATATTTACTGATTCAGAAATAACATACTGTGAGAATTTTAATGATCCATATCCTCATTTTGCTGGAAAATTTGCATTAAAAGAAGCCGTACAGAAATCCATTAATAAAAATATGATATTCAGAAATATTGAAACATTTCATAAGAATTCAAAACCACGAATAAGATTAAAAAATTCAAAAGAAAAATATCATTTCATAACATCAATTTCACACGAAAGTGAATATGCAATTGCGATTGTATTATCAAGAAAAGAAAATTAAATTAAAAGTCTACACAATTTTGATAGAACTCTCAGAATTGGATTAAAAGGAACTTTATTTTTTAGATTTGTTCCTTTTGGCAAAATCACTTCATTTTTAAAATTTAATATAATTTTTTTATCATCAACTCTTCGTTTTTTTTGAATTTCAATATAACGTGAATTAATTTTTTTAAAATTTTTTAGAATATTCAAAGTGGCTTTAATTTTTTCAGATAATAATCCATTTTTAAAATAAAAAAAACTAACAGCAATGTCTACTATTATCAATGAAGGAAGAAATTTTAGAATTGTCTTTCTAGAATAATGTGTGAATATGCAGTACAGTCTATTTCTTTCCAATAGAAAAAATTTGAAATTACTCCATTTGAAACTGAATCCTTCAGATGGATGAAATACTACTGAATTTGGAACATAATAGGAATGTATTCCTTGCATTCTGGCTCTCCAACAAAGATCAAGATCATCGTGATAAGCAAAAAGAAATGAGTCAAGTAGATCCAAATCATCTAGAATCTTTTTTGATGTAAAAAGACATGTTCCGGATGCATAGTCAACAATTTCTATTTCATTGAATTGGTTTTGATCTTTTTCCCCTTTACTTCTTGAATACCCAAAACCAAAGATTTGAATCATATTTCCAGTACTTTGAATTATGGATTTATCATCAATTGTTAGAAATTTTGGTTGATATATTCCCTCACCAAATTTCTGATATCCTAGAAATAATTCATTAATCCAATCTGGGTCAACAATTGTGTCAGGATTAAGTATAATTATAAATTCACCTTTTGAAGCTCTAATACCAACATTATTTCCTTCACAATAACCAAGATTTTCTTTATTTTCTATCAAATTGATAGTTTGAAATTTTTGTTTACATACAATATGGCTGTTATCATTTGATTTATTATCTACAAGAATTATTTCATATTTCTTATAATTACTTTGAAAAATAGAATCTATACATCCTTCAAGTAATTTTCCAGCATTATAATTTAGTATGATTATACTCACCAGGGGATTCTCTATATTTTGTTCCAATTGATAAATCGTTAGTGATGTCTAATATATTGAAGACGTATAAAACATACTAGCAATAATGTTAAATTATTAATTATATTGGATTACGTTGTATTAAGTTGGTAATGTATGGTAAATAAAACAAGAAAAATTGTTTATAATTCCAAGAATATTGGTAGTATTTTAAGCAAATTTGCTACTAGTTTTCAATTCAAACTTCTCTCTTTTTACAAAGATGAAGATATTGTTGAATTGATTAAAAAGATCAAAAAAGAGGTAGATTTTGCATTTTATCCGTACGAAGCTTTTATGATTTATTCTATTGTTAGATCTCAATTAGATGTTGAAGGAGATTTGGCAGAAGTTGGCGTTTATCAAGGGGGTTCTGCCAAATTGATTTGTGAAATAAAAAAAAACAAAAATTTGTATTTATTTGATACTTTTACTGGACTTCCAGGAGTATCCGAGATGGATACACATTTTGGTGAAAAACATTGGTATGAAAATGAATTTAGTAATACTAGTGTAGAATCAATTAAGAAATTACTTAGTAAATATGAAAATGTTCACATTATAAAAGGAATTTTCCCCGAATCAGGTAAATCTGTAACTGAAAAAAAATTTTGTTTTGTACATTTAGATGTAGATTTGTATAAAAGTACTATCGATTCATTAAGATTTTTCTTTCCAAAAATCGTAAAAGGAGGAATAATTTTAATACATGATTTTCACTCAGATGGGATACAAAAAGCGTTTAACGAATTTAAAAATGAAAATGAAATAAAGTTGATTGAATTAACTGGATCTCAAGCTATGATAATAAAAAATTAATTAAAGGTAGATCTTTGTTCCTTCTCCCAATAAAAAGATCTTTTGATCATTATTTTTATTGGATTGGGAAATTTTTGAATTAGTTGATATGATACTGTTATGAATTTTTACATTACAATCAATTTCACAATTTTCCATAATTATCGAATTTTCTATATTCCCTTGATTAATTATTGAGTTATTTCCAATACTTGTATTTGGTCCAATAGTTACTCCTGAACCGATTTTACAGTTTTCACCAATGATTATTGGACCATGTAATGCAGTGTTTTCTTCGATTATGGAATTTTTTCCAGTAAGTACTTTATCAGAAATTTTTACATTTTTAGATATTTTTCCATGTGATATATCAGGAAGATTTTTAATTATTTCTCCATTTGCATGAATAATATCTTGTGGTGTACCCGTATCTTTCCAATAATCAGTAATTATCTCAAAACTCAAGTTATCATTTTGATTTAATAATATATCTAATGCATCTGTAATTTCAAACTCATTTCGCCATGATGGTTTAAGATTATCTATAATTGAAAATATTTTTGGAGTTAGAAGATAAATTCCAGTTACTGCAAGATTTGATAATGGATTTTTTGGTTTTTCTGTGATTTTGATAATTTTTTTATTTTCTACTTGAGCAATTCCAAACCTAGATGGATTTTCGACCTCACATAGTAATAAAGTAGCATCAAAACTTGATTTCTCAAAATTTTGAACAAAATCTGATATGGAACGTTGTATGATATTATCTCCAAGAAAAACTAAAAATTTATCATCATTTACAAAATCTCTACAAAGTCTTATTGCATGTGCAATTCCTTTTGGTTCATCTTGTTCAATGTATGTTATTTTTACACCAAAATTTGTTCCATCTCCATAATATTCCCGAACTTTGTTTGAGCCTACGCCTCCGATAATTATTGCAATTTCATTAATCCCTGTTTCTATGATGGATTCCAAGCAATAATTTGACATTGGTTTATTTGCTATTGGTAAAAGTTGTTTTGGTCCTGTATGAGTTAAAGGTCTTAATCTTGTTCCGTGTCCTCCATGTAAAATAATTCCTTTCATAATATCAACTCAAATTTTTCATAAATTAATCAGAATTTTTCCATGGAGTTGAGTTTAATACCGTTTGAGAAACATCATTTAAAACTTCTGGATTATCCAAATACCAATTAATTGTTTTTTCCAATCCCTCATCAAATTGTGTCTTAATATTCCATCCTAATTCATCTGATATCTTTTTTGAATTCATACTGTATCTAAAATCATGTCCCGGTCGATCTTCTACAAATTCAATTAAATCATCTGATTTGTTCATAATTTTGAGAATTTTTTTTACTATTGTGACATTATCCATTTCATTATTTGCAGAAATATTATATGATTCACCTGATTTTCCATTAAACAAAACATTTTCTATACCCTCACAATGATCATCCACAAAAATCCAATCTCTAACATTATTACCTTTTCCATAAATTGGAATTTTTAAATTCTTATTTGCTAAAATTATAGTTTTAGGAATTAATTTTTCAACAAATTGTCTTGGTCCATAATTATTTGTACATCTGGTAATTATTATATCTGAATTGTATGTAACTGAATAAGAATTTATTAAAAGCTCTGCTGCAGCTTTTGTTGCTGCATAAGGACTTGATGGATTGAATTTTGAATTTTCATTAGCAGTTTCATTCATTAAACTTCCAAAAACTTCATCAGTTGATATTTGAATCATACGTTTTTTTTGTTTTGAAATTATATCAAGAATTGTAAATGCTCCTCTTATATTAGAAATTAAAAATGGATTTGCATCGTTAATACTTCTATCAACAAATGATTCTGCCGCAAAATTAACAACCGCATCACATTGTGTTATCTGTTCCTCCATATTTTTTTTATTTGAAATATTTCCTTTGACAAATTTGTATCTATTCGAATTTTTGATTGATGATAAATTTAGATGATTTGAACCTGGTAATTCAGCATCGACGTTGATTATTTTTACGTCTTTATATTTGTCTAACATTCTCAAAATAAAATTGCTCCCGATGAATCCTAATCCTCCTGTAACAAGTAATTTCATACATTCACAAATTTTCTAATCCTAATAAAATATTGTATAATTTGCTTAGTACCTTTAAATCCAAACTTTTATTGGCTAAAATCATTGTTTTTTTCAAGTGGATAAACAAAATTTTTCTATAATTGATCTAGAAAAACATGAAACTAGGGATATCAAAGATTCTCATAAAAACGGAGAATTAACCGTTATCTGGAGAGACTGGGATAGAATTATTAAAAATCCTCAAATGATCTACTTGAATTACGTTAATCCTGGAGAAATTAAAGGACCTCATATTCACAAAAATAGAACCAGTTATTTTTTGTGTATTGAAGGTAAAATGATCATAATTGTTAAAGATAATAATGGAAAATATCATGAAATTAAAACTAATTCTAAAGAATCTAAACTAATTTCAGTTTCTAAAGGTATTGCAGCAGCAATTATTAATCCTTCAGAAAATATTTCAAAAATTTTGGTATTAGCTGATATTGCTTGGAAACCAAACGATAATGAAATGACAAACGTAATTTTTGATGATTATAATTTGAAAAAATGGATAAATAATTAATAAATTAAAATGACATTATCCAAATACAGTTATTTTACACAAAACATAAAAACTAACAAAATATTATTAATAGATTCTAGTAGTAATTTTGAAAAATTAAAAAATTTTTTTGATAAAGATACTTCAGTTATAACTTTTGATTATGAGTCGCATATTAATTTAGAACAGAAACAAATTAGTCATATAATCTCAGATGATTTTATCACTGATTCTGATTCTTCTGAATTACAAAATTTTGCACATAAATTTAGTAATTGGTATTTGGAAAAAAATTTTTCTAAATTTTTAGAGTATAATGGATTGAATTTAGGAAGATTATACAAAGGTGAATTCTTGTATGTGTTAGTTAAGATTTTAAAAAAATTTAAAGAAATAGAAATTATTTTTAAACATAATCAATCAAAACAATTTTTTGCAGAGAATGAGTTATTTAATATTATTAAATTTTTTAGTAATCATATAATTAACATACATAATTCAGTTGAAAAATTTACATCGGTAAACGATGAATTAAGATTAAGCTTTAAAATTTCAAAATATGAAAAAAATATTTTTTTAGATAAAAAAAATTATTTGAAAATAAAAAATTTATTAGATTTTTTCATTTCTACTTTTTTTAAAACAAAAAATTCAAATGATAGTAAAATGAAAATTTTATTTTCTGAATATGATACTGAAAGATTCAAAGATCTTTTTCTAACATCTCGAAAATTTCAGACTAACATATTTTCATATAGTAGAAAAAGGCCTTTTTTTTGGAATTTTTCTACTTTTAAAACCATAATTAAGTCAAAATGTAATATGATTAGTAGTCGCTTTCTTGATGATGAGATTTTTAAAAAAAATAAGAATGAGGGAATTTCACAAATGCAATCAAAAATACATAATCTTTGGAAAGAGGATTCATTATTAGCAAGTTTTTTTACATTTAATGAATATAGAATTTTTTCATTGATTAAACCTACATTGATAGAATTAATTGATAATAGATTATCATTTACTATTCATGAAATTGAATTAGTTAATAGAATGTTTGAAAAATATGACTTTGATTTTTCAATCATCATAAATGAAATAGGTTTTTATCAACAAATCATTTCACACATTTCCAAAATTTTTGATGTAAATTGTTTACATATGCAAGAAGGATTTCATTGGGATACGTTTGAAGCAATCAAAAATCTTGAATCTCAAGGTGTTTTTCATTATAATTCTGATAAATTAATCGTCTGGGGAAAAATTGATAATAATTTTTCTATAAATTATGGAAATGTTCCATCTAATAAAATAAAAATTATTGGTGCTCCTAGATATGACCGTTTATTCAATTCTAAAAAAACTAATGAGGATTACATTTTATTAGCTAGTTCTGGAGATCCACAACCTGAAGAAATTAATGGTTTACGTGTAAACAAAATTCAGGAATATTTAGACGACATTCTTCAAATCTCAAATATTGTTACACAACTCAATGAAAATTTGATAATTAAATTACATCCTTCATCCTCACAATTGATGAATCTTACAGAATTTGAAAAAATCAACTCGAAAATTTCTGTTATAACCAGCGGAGAAATAATACCTCTTTTAAATTCTGCAAAGTTATTAATTTCTGTGGGATTAAGTAGTGCAATGATTGAAGCTTTAATTTTAAACAAACCTGTAATTTTTATTCCAGGTATAGACTACGGTTGGAAAAATCCAAGTATTATTTCTGAATGTGGTTGTTTGAGTTTAAATATTTCTGAATTGAAGGAAAATTTAGAAAAAATTCTTTTAGATAAAAATTTTTATTCTAAACAAGATTCTCAGAAATATATCTCAAATCTTTTAAGTTTTCAGGGCAATGCTTCTGAGGAATTTTATAATTTTCTTAAAAACTATAAAAAAGAAAATAATAATTTGGTGACAGATAAATGAAAAATAAGATTAAACTGTTTGATCCGGTAATTGGAGTAGAAGAAGAAAATGCAATTTTAAAAGTTCTAAAAAGTAAATTTTGGGCATCTGGAGCTGGTTCTGGGAATGTAGAGAAATTTGAAAATGCATTCAAAAAATTTATTCAATCTAAAACTTGTGTTGCAGTAAATAGTGGAACTGCAGCATTAAATCTAGCACTGTCTTTATTTGATATAAAAAACAAGGAAGTAATTTTACCATCTATGAGCTTTGTTTCAACAGCACATAGTATTGTAGAAAATGGCGGAAAACCTATTTTTGTTGATATTGAACCTAATACCCTTTGCATTGATCCAGAAAAAATAAGGAATGCAATCTCAAAAAATACTGCAGCAATCATACCTGTTCATTTTGGAGGTATGCCTTGTAATATAGAAAAAATTCAAAAAATTGGGAGATCATTCAATCTTGATGTAATAGAGGATGCAGCACATGCAGCTGGTACTAGATGGAAAAATTTTGAAAAAATTGGTATGCATGGTTCTGCAGTATGTTTTAGTTTTCATCCAGTAAAAAATTTGGCTATGCCTACTGGCGGATTAATTTCATTAAATCATAAAAACCATAAAAAATTCAAAAAATTATTATTTTCTAGAAGATGGTGTGGAATAACTAATAGAAAAGAAATTGATTATGATGTAAAAGAAATTGGAAATAATTATTACATGAATGAATTTTCTGCAGCAATTGGATTAACCCAATTAAAAAAATTAGATCGATTAAATAAAATTAGAAGAAATATTGCAAAAAAATACTCACAAGAAATCAAACTTGAATCAAAAATACCATTCGATGAAAACTGTTCTTATCATCTATATTGGATTTTAGTCAAAAATAGAAAAAAATTTAGAGAAAAATTATTTGAAAAGGGAATTGAAACTGGAACTCATTACAAACCCATTCATTTAATGAAAATGTACAAAAATACTACAAAATTACCTGTGACTGAATTAGTTGGTAAACAAATTGTAACCATACCCATTCATCCGAACTTAAAGAAATATGAAATAAAAAAAATTATAGATGTTGTGAATAAATCATTATGAGTTGAGATATATGAAAAACATCTTTAAAAAATTAAATAATAATTCTGAACTATTTATTATTGCTGAGGCAGGCTCGAACTGGAAATCTGGTGAGAAAAGCCAAGATTTGGCTCAAGCAAAAAAATTAATTCAAGTAGCATCTTCATGTGGTGCAGATGCAATAAAATTTCAAACCTATGATTCAAGCGTTTATGTAAAAAATGCTGGAAAAAGTAATTATCTTTCAAAAAAAGGTGTACAAAAAAGTGTTAATGAAATTTTTGATGAATTCTCTATGTCATATGATATGCTACCTAAATTGAAGCATTTATGTCAACATTATGATATTGAATTTATGTCAACACCTTTCTCTGTCAGAGATGTTAATGCTATAGATAAATTTGTTAACATACACAAACTTGCATCTTATGAAATTAATCATATTCCTATGCTACATGCTTTGGCAAAAACAAAAAAACCGATAATTGTATCTACTGGTGCATCTACTATGGAGGAAATTAACTTTGCAATAAAAACAATAAAAAAATTTCAAAATAAAAAAATTTGCTTATTACAATGTACATCCAAATATCCTGCAGAGCACCAATCCCTGAATTTATCCGTCATTCCTAATCTTAAAAAGAAGTATAAATTTCCTGTTGGGCTCTCTGATCACAGTTTGGATCCAGTAGTAGCTCCTCTTACTGCAGTTGGTTTAGGAGCAACAATAATTGAAAAACATTTCACTTTAAACAAATCTTTTAACGGACCTGATCATTATTTTTCATTAGATCCTGCTGAACTAAAAATCATGATCAAAGCATTACGGAATAGCAAGATCTCTCTTGGAAATCCTACTAAAAAAATTCATAATGATGAAAATGAATTACGTAAATTTGCACATAGATCTATTCAAGCAACAAAATCTATTGAAATTGGTGAAAAATTTGTTCTTGGAAAAAATTTTGATATTCTTAGACCTGGAAATAGGAAAAGAGGTTTAGAACCACGATTCCTACAAAAAATCATAAATAAAAAATCAAATAAAAAGATCAAAGCTGGAGATGGAATATCATTAGATGATATCTAATTTTTTAAATTAATTCTTGAGTAGGTATACACTTTCCACCATCTTCCATCTCTCCATAAGTAGTCCTTCATTTCTAACTCTTTTTTAAATTCCAATTTCTCAAATAATCTTAACGAAATTTTATTGTATTCAAAAATATCTGCTCCAATTCTATGTAATTTCATACGTTTGAATCCATAATCTACTAACATTTCTAATGCTCTAGTTCCAAATCCCTTACCTCTAATTCTTTTTTCGCCCAAAATAATTGCAATATCTGCACTCTTGTTCTGAAAATCGTGATGTATCAAACCTCCAATCCCTACAATTTCATCATCGTATTTGAAAACAAACATTTTACTTTTAGAATTTTTTTGTGTTATTTCTTTGAACCATTTTTTCTGGTATTCCATATTCAAAAGAAAAAATTGTGTATTAAATCTCATTATTTTTGACTCATTACGCCATTGAATAATTTGCCTTAAGTCCTCTTTTCTAATTTTTTTTAATTCAAGTTTTTGTATAGACATTTTTAATATCTTTAGGATTTTCTTATCATGGAATATATGAACGAATTATGCCATTTTGAATTTCGCCATAATTTATCACGTAATATTCCTTCTTTAACAAATTCCATTTTTTCAAATAATCTGATATTTTCAGGAATTGTATCAAATATTTCTACCCACAATCTATGTAAATTTAATTCATCAAATCCATATTTTATAATCAACTCTAATGTGTTCTTTGCTTCTTTAGTTTTCTGCCAATTCTTCATTGAAATTATATTTGAAATCTCTGCATGTCTATTTTTCCAATCTATATAGGTTAATCCACAAACTCCAATCAATTTATTGTTTTTATTTTCAATACCAAACATTATTGCACTTGGTGGATTTTCTTTATGGATTTTTTCAAACCAATTGTTTTGGTTGATCATATTTAGAAGTCTATATTCTCTAGTATGGATTCTTGTTTTTTTATCATTTCGCCATATTTTTAATAATTCTAAATCTTCTCGTTCTAATGCACGCAAATTCACATATTTTCCTTCTATCATTACAATAATTTTTCATATATGTACAAAAATCTTATCATCAAATTCTATTAGATATTGACTGGAAAAGTCTAAAAAACAGGGTATTCATAAATTAATTATGAAGTATGTAATTTGTGCATATAGAAATTATGGAATTGAGTTATATGATAATTTAAAAAAAAAATTCAATTTTATATTAATCAAATCCAAAAAGGATCTTTCCTATAATAAAATCCAAAAAATTAATCCATCAATAATATTCTTCCCTGATTGGTCTTGGAAAGTCCCTGAAGAAATTGTTAAAAATTTTAAATGTGTTTGTTTTCATGAGGCACCTCTACCTAAATTTCGTGGAGGTAGTCCTCTACAAAATCAAATTATACGAGGAAAAATCAAAACAAAAACAACTGCATTCATCATGAATGAAGAAATAGACGCAGGTAATATCATATTACAAAAAGATTTGTCATTAGAGGGTTCAATTGAAGACATTTTTTCAAGAATGTACAAAAATGATTATTCATTAATTTTGAAAATAATTAAAGGTCAGTACAAAGAAAGAAAACAATCTGGAAAACCAACTTTCTTTAAGCGAAGAAAACCCGAAGATAGTGAATTGAAAAGTCTAAATTATTCTAAGGAATATCTCTATAATTTTATTCGAATGTTGGAAGATCCATATCCCAATGCATACATTAAACTTGGAAAACAAAAAATCATTTTTAAGAAATCTTTCTATAAGAATAAAAAACTTACATTCCAGGGAGAAATTCTATGAACATTTTAGTTGTTGCTGCACATCCTGATGACGAAGTATTAGGTATGGGTGGAACAATAAAAAAATTAACTAAAAACAAAAATCGAGTTAAAATTGTCATAATGGCCACTGGAATTGCTGCTCGTAGATCAACTAATTATCAAAATTCTACTAGATATAATATCACTGAAAATGATCAGAAAACTATCAAAAAACAAATTATGACAGTCAAGTCACACGCTAAAAAAGCTGCAAAACTTTTGGGAGTGACAGATATTGAGTTTCTTGATTTTCCAGATAACGAAATGGATACTATTTCTAATCTAGAACTGACAAAATCTGTTGAACATATTATTCAAAAATTCAAGCCTGAAATTGTTTACACTCATACACCTTTTGATGTAAACGTTGATCATGTCTGCTGTTATAATGCAGTTTTAACTGCTACTCGTCCTAAAAAGAAAACTATCGTAAAAAAACTATTGTCATTTGAAGTTCCTTCATCCACCGAATGGAACTTCACATCCGTTTTCACTCCAAATATTTTTGTAGATATTTCCAAAGAACTATCGAGTAAAATTAAAGCTCTTGAATGTTACAAAACTGAATTACAAGAATTCCCGCACCCAAGATCTTCTAAAGCATTAGAGAGTATTGGTAATCGTTGGGGAACTGTCTCAGGTTATTTGGTAGCTGAAGCTTTTTCTTTGATACGTTCATTAGAGGATTAAACTAAATTCAATTCTAGAATTTTTTCTTTTAATTCTTTTCCAGAAATTTTTTCGGCTAGGTCAGAACTATATGTATCCATATCTCTAATTTTTTCAATTCCATTATAATTCCCTAAGATATCATTATCATTAAATAATCTATAATGAGGATTTGCAAGCATATACATGTCATTAATTTTCCATGCATACAAAATTTCATCATGATTGATCAATGTTTCATGTAACTTTTCACCTGGTCTAATCCCGATATTATCTTGTTTAATTTCGCCAAAGATTTCTCCTAATGATTCTATCAGAGTTGACATATCGTAAGATTTCAGCTTTGGAATGAAGATCTCTGATCCCTTTCCAGTAGCACTTGCGTTCAAAATAAATTCTAATGCCTCATTCATTGTGATAGTAAATCGTGTCATATTCATATCCGTAATCGTAATTGGTTTGTTATTTTTTATTAGATTAATAAATTTGGGAATAACGGAACCACTGCTACCTAAAACATTTCCATATCTTACCGCAACAAATTTTGTTCTATGTTTATCACGATTAATGTAATTGTTTGCGCTTACAAATAATTTTTCCATTAGTAGTTTTGTTGCACCATATGTATTCAATGGAGATACCGCTTTATCCGTTCCAACACAAATTACTTTTTCTACATTTTGACGTAAGCTATTATCTATCACATTTTGTGAACCAATAACATTTGTTTTAATTGATTCAAATGGATTATACTCAATTTTTGGTACGTGTTTTAAAGCAGCTGCGTGAAAAACAATATCCACATCTTCTAGTGCAGAAAACAGTCGTTCTGAATCTCTAACATCACCCATAAAAAATCGTAATCTTGAATCATTGAATTCTGATTCCATCTCAATCTGTTTACTTTCGTTTCTACTAAAAATTCGAATTGCATCTACATTAAGACTCAATAATTTTCTAGCCAATGCACGTCCAAGTGAGCCTGTTCCACCAGTGATCAAAATAGTTTTTTTATCATACATGAAAATATAGTTTTTAATTATTCTAAAAAACCTTGCTTAGAATTACTAGCCATTTTATTTGATTTCTTCTTTTAACGATAAATTTCTGTCTTTGTCTTTCAAAAGATTACCTTCTTGATCTGTTTGAAATAATTCTTTGTTGGTGAATTTATCACAAATCTCTTCAAATTCATTTATAGTAATATTTGCAGCTTTCAAAAATTCTTTCAAATATTTTGTTGGTATTTTTCCTTCATATTTTTTAATTAGTTTAATTGCTTCTTCTCTATTCATTCGTCCATATCTCATTTCAATTGAAACATGATCCGTTGTTCTTCCAAATCCATATTTTAAAAATTTAAAGTAATCATGAAAAACTGTAAAGTATACGTCTAGATTTTCCCATTTATCGTATGTTCCTTCCTTCACATCTTCATTTTCAGAAAATCCTAATTTTTTAACCAATTCTAACTGTTTAAAAATATCCCATTTGATGTAAGTTCCAAGAAAAATTCCAGTCACTCCCACTTGTTTTATCTCATTATCTGTAGGATACAAATATGGTTTTAAGTCACTAATACTAAAACCATATTTTGTCATATCCTGTGGTTTAATTTTATCAAGAAAAAATCCTCCATTTTTCTCCATCCATGGACGATCAAGTATTGTTTCATTTTCAATATCTGTTGGTTGACCATATTCCAGTTGTGGGTTTTCTCCCCAAATTATTAGAGGAATTTTGTATTTTACTGCAATTTGTACTGGAATCGTGAAAATTCCTATGTGTTCTGGCCATTGAAAGTCTCCCAATTCAGTTAATCCGTATTTGGCTAACTTTAGATATATTTTTGGATTTGATGAAAATTCTATACAATCAACTCCAATTTTTTTCAAATTATCTAAATTTTTTCTTCCGATATCAGTTTGATCCAATGGATGAAAATTCACAACAAGTGGATTAAGACCAAATTCCTCTTTAATAACATATGTTTGATATGTTGAATCCTTACCACCACTAACAGGAATTATACAATCGTATGTACTACCATCTTTACTTTTATTTTTCTCAAGAATTTGTTTTAATTCATTTCCTTTTTTATTCCAATCAATTGTTTCTTTTAATTTATTATTTGTACATGCACTACAAATTCCATCATCATTGAATTCAAGTTGTGGTTTTGTATCTGGATATAGACAATTTTTACAATATTTCATAATGATTAATCAGGTGATTTTAGTTCTATAAAGTCATTTTTACACAATCAATCTAACAATTTTCTTTTAAACCATCTTACTTCTTTTTATTTTTTAGATTTTCTAAAAATCTTGCATCATCTTTTAAAGATTTATCGTATCCTTCAGAGATATTCATCTTATCATTATATAATTGACGTATTTTGGGTTTTTTTCCTAATAATTCGTTGATATCTTTCATTTTTATAGGATCATGATTAATATTTTTTGCAATTTCTTTTAAAAATACTAAATCTTCTCTTCGATCTATTGTAATTCTATAAGTTGCCGCTCTTTGTTCATTTTCTAAATTAAAAATTTTAAAAATATTGTTATTTTTCTTGATAAAGGGTGTTACATGTTCTCTTTCTGATGGTAAAATTGCTTCATTCCAAGCTTTTTCTAATGCCTGGAATGAAAAAACCTCAACATCAAAACCAACTGGAAAAGTTCTAATCATATTATTTGAAACATAATCATATTCATTTTTTTGAAAAAGATTTACTGTTTTGTCTACTATTTCGGGATCAAGAAATGGACAATCTGATGTCATTCGTATTACAGTTTCTAATTCAAAATGTTTAGCACATTGATAATATCTGTCTAGTACATCAAGTGGTTCTCCTCTAAAAAACTCTAACTTATTATTTTTTGCATATTCAACAATAACATCATCTTGTTCTAATGTTGTTGTGGCAATAATCAAATTATTAAAAGATTGACAAAATTTAACTTGATTTACAACATAATCGAGGATTTTTCTCTCTCCTTTCAAATTCTCCAAAACTTTTCCTGGGAACCTTGTTGAACCCATTCGTGTTTGTATTATCGCACCAGTTTTCAATCTAATATACATTTCAAAAATATTTACGTAAATATTTAAGCACTAGTATTACTTTCTTTCTTCTCAAATCTATATGCCAAAAAGAAAAAACTCGTACTAATAACAGATGAAATTACAAATGCAGATGCTGCTCCAGCTAATCCATAAATTGGTGATAAAATTAATAAAAGAACCATCATAGATGCGGTTGTTATAATTCTACCACTTAATACAATCTTACTATTTTCATTACTCAAAAATCTAGATGTAAGTAATAACGAAATAGTAGCTGGTATTACTGCTAAACTCAAAATCTGAATTGCGGTATCAACTGTTGCAAATTTTGGAAATATGTATTCAAGTATAGACGGTCCAATCGTTATACCCAACACACTAATTCCAATAGAAATCAAAATTATCAGAAATTTAAAATTTCTAACATTTTGATTTGATGCATCATATGGTAGAATAAATTTATAAAAAATATTTGAAACTATCATAAGTAGTGCATATGCCTGTAAAGCTAATGCGTAGTTTCCTAGTATATCAAATCCTATTATTGGCATAAGTATTATTTTATCAAGATTTGTCCTAAATGTTCCACTTACATTCATTACATAATTTGTTGTTATAAATCCAAAACGATTTTTAAATATTGGAAAATTCATTTTTGATTTTCTTAGAATCTTAAAAATGATTATTGAAAAATGCATATATGAAAGACCTAAAGCAAAAATTATTCCTTCTGGTCCAAAAATAAAATAGAATAAAATTCCTAAACTAAAAGTTAAACCTCTTTGTAATAAAATATTTTTTGAATAAGAAGCAAATTTTTTTTTACCTAAAAAATATCCTATTGCAATATCATTAATTATGTAAGCTATTATCAAAAGCCCTAATTCAATTTTTGAAAAAAATATTGATATTACGATAGATGCAATTATTCCTACAGCTAAGGAAATTATTGTCAATATTTTTTTTACTTCAATTTTTTTTGAAATATATACAGAAAGAACATCCGATGTACCTATCAAAGAAATTGCATAACCTATTCCTGCAATTCCAATAAAATAATGAATTTCACCAAAATCTTCAGGTAGAATCATTGAAGCTAGAATTAACCAAAAACCTGCTGAAATTGCAGAACCTAAAAAATCACCTATAGAGAATACCGCTAAATTTTTAATTTTACTCATGATTACAATTTATTTTGATTTACTTATTGACTTATGGTTATGAATAAAAGTTATTACTGAATTGTCATAATTTCTAGGTAAGACATAACTAGGTTCTTCTAAAATTAAATCATAAATACAAATGACTGATAAAATAATTTTTTGGTTAGATGCATTTCTTTTGCCTTTTGGACTAGCAAAAAATATTCAAGAAAAACATGATTGTAACCTGTATGCAATTATAGATATTACAAATAGAACTAAAAAATTTTTTCAAGAACAAAAACTAGTAAATTTTGAAAAACTTTGGTTTTTGCATGATTATATTAAACCATCAAAAAAAGCTGATATTACTTATCTAAGAAATTTTGAAAAAAAATATCAAATTAATATTTGGCAACTAGGATTCAATGAACGAATATTCTATCTTTACAATGATTTTTATAATTTTTCACAAGACGAGATCTTATCTATCTTAGAACAAGAATGCAAATTATATGAATCAATAATTGATGAAGTTTCTCCTGATTTTTTAATTACAACCGAGACTGCACTTCACCAACAACATCTTTTTTATGAAATGTGTAGAAAACAAGGAGTCAAAATTTTAATGCTCAATCAATCCAAATTAGCTTACAAATGTATGATATCTGAAGAGCTTCATAAGATAGATTTCATGCCTAGTTTATCTGATATAATATCGAAAAAACGTTCTTTTAATGAGTTATTAAAAATTTTAACTTCTAAAGGAACTTCTACTCAACTAAAGATTTTTGAAAAAAATTTTGGTGGAAATAAATCAAGTAAGTTTAAAGCTGCATCTGATTATTTTCTTAAATCAGATAATTCTAATCTTGAAACACATTTTTCTTATTTTGGAAGAACAAAACCAAAAGTACTTTTAGATTATTTTACAAAATCATTACAAACAATAAAAAGAAAATCATTCATTGATAAAAATTTGGAATTTGAAATACATGATAATGAACAATTCATAATTTTCACTCTACACCAAGAACCTGAACGTTCACTTTTAATTGCAACCCCTTTTTACACAAATCAATTAGAAGTAATTCGTCATATTGCTAAATCACTTCCTCCTGGTTACAAACTATATGTAAAAGAACATTTTTCTCAGGCATTAAGAGAATGGAGAGATATTAGTTATTACAAAAAAATTTTAGAAATACCTAATGTTCGTCTTTTCCATCCTTCATCAAACATGGAAAAATTAATTCAAAATTCATCATTAGTAATTTCTATTGGTGGTACAGTTTCTCTTGAGGCTGCATTTTATCAAAAACCTTCAATTATAGTAGCTGATATGGGATTCTCTGTACTACCATCTATTCAAAAATTAAATTCATTAGAAGAATTACCTTTGAAAATTAGAAATGGACTTGATATGAAAGTAAATTCTGATGATCTTGATAAATATCTCTCTATATTAGAAGAACATTCTTTTGAACTTGATCTAAAAGAATATGAAATTAACGAAGCAAATTTTTTCAGACATGGTGGAAATTTTCATGATACTGAAATTACTGATGAAAAAATGGAAATTTTCCTTAAAAATAGCAAAATATTCTTTGAAATACTGACAAAAAAATACATTGAAAAAATTCAAAAATTCAAAGAAAATCATTCCAAATAAATTTAATTAATTAATAGAATTGTTTAACTAGGAAAAAATCTAATAAAATTTGAAGTTCTTGAATCCCGCTAATTTTCTAGATTTATCTGATACTACTGCTATAATTACTGGCGGTGCTGGAATGCTTGGTCGGCAATATACTGCTGCTTTACTAAAATGTGGTTCTAATGTAATCATTTTAGATAATAAATCATCAAAGAAAAATCTTGTAACTTTACTAAAAAAAGAATCTAAATTAGATGAAAAGAAATTATCACGTCTTACTTTAGTAAAATGTGATATTACAGATTATCGTGAAGTAAAAAAAACATTTACATCATTACGTGACTCATTAAAAAATTTAAAAATTTTAGTTAATAATGCTTCTTTGGTTAAACAAGTAAAAAAAAATTCTGATTTAATCAATGCTTACAAACCATTTTTAAAAATGATCCCGAAAGATTGGGAAGATTATTTTTCAATAGATTTGACTGGTACACTCTTAGTAACTCAACACTCAATTCCATACATGCAAAAAAATGGTGGAGGTTCAATTATTAATATCTCATCTACTTATGGAATTTTATCTCCTGATCAAAGTTTGTATGATTTTTTTAATAAAAACTTAACAATAAAACAAAAAAAGACTGGAACTATTATTGAAAAACCAATTGGCTACTCAATTAGTAAATCTGGTATTCTTAATCTCACTCGATTTATTGCTACAAAATTTGCACATGATAAAATACGCGTTAATACTCTGACACTTGGAGGAGTATATGATAAAAACCCTCAACAATTCGTTAAGGCATATTCCAAAAAAACTCCTCTTAATAGAATGGCACAAAGAGAAGAATACATTGGTCCTTTGCTATTTCTTGCTTCTGATATGTCGTCATATATGACCGGTTCCAATCTCATTGTAGATGGTGGTTGGAGTGCATGGTGATTAAATTTTTAAAACACATGGGAAAAATCTAAAAATGGAAAAAATTAAACTCACTGAAGATAGATATGTTGGCGAAACTTATCCTCCTTTCATAATTGCCGAAATTGGTAACAATCATAACGGTGATATAAAAAATGCATTTGAATTAATTAAAATTGCATCTGAAATTGGTGTTGATGCAGTTAAATTTCAAGTTAAAAATATTGAAAAATCCTTTTCTAAAGATCTTTTAGATTCTCCTTACACAAATGAAAATTCATTTGGTAAGACTTATCGTGAACATAAACAGGCTCTTGAATTTTCGGAAGAAGAATTAATAGAATTATATGAATTTTCAAAAAAATTAGGCATTATCTGTTTTTCTACTCCTTTTGATATTGATTCAGTTAATCTTCTAGAATCAATTGGAAATCCAATTTACAAGATTTCTTCATTTCATGTAACAGATCTTTCACTAATTGAAAGTATTGCAAAGACCAAAAAACCAATTATAATGTCTACAGGTATGTCATCTCTTGAAGAAATTGATAAGGCTGTAGAATTAATCCGAAATCATCATGATAACTTGACATTATTACAATGTACTTCGTGTTATCCTACAGACGATGAGGATGTAAATCTGAATGTTATCCCATCATTAAAAACTAGATATGATTGTCCTGTAGGTTATTCTGGGCATGAACGTGGAATAGCAATTTGTACATCTGCAGTTGCATTAGGTGCATGTATAATTGAACGTCACTTCACAACAGATAGAACTCTTAAAGGCCCTGATCATGCCTCATCTATTGAACCAATTGGGATGAAAGACATTGTAACTCGTTCGAAAAAAATTTTTTCTGCATTGGGTAATCCAAATAAAACAGTTTTAGAAAGTGAACTAAAGAATAGAAAAAAATTCCGTGGTTATTGATTGGTTTTATTATTGAGAATCAAATCAGCCACTTCTCTAAATACTCCTCCTCCACCGCTTGTTTTACAAATATAATCTGCAATATTTTTTACAACCATGTTTCCATCATACGGCGTTGAAGAAAATCCTACGATTTTCATTATTTCTAGATCATTTACATCATCCCCGATGTATGCGGTCTCATCATTACTTACATCATATTTTTCTAACAAATCTGGGAGTAAATCTTCTTTTTTTAAAATACCTGAAAATAAATCTACAATTTTAATTTTTTTCACTCGTTCTTGTACAATTTTAGAATCTTCTCTAGTAACTAAAACTGTCTTTATGTTACTTTGTAATAATAATTCCATACCCATACTGTCTTTTGTATTAAATTTTTTCATATATTCACCATCTTGATTATAATACATTCCTCCATCAGTTAATACCCCATCAACGTCTGTAATCACTAATTTGATTTTTTTTATTTTTGTTTTAATCTCTGTGTCCATAATCATTGTGTAAAAATGGTTATAATAAACACTATTAAAAAATAATTATGAATGTGGTCTGTATTATTCCAGCTAGAGGTGGTTCTAAAGGTGTCCCAAAGAAAAATATCAAAAAAATTAATGGTAAACCTCTTCTTGGGTATGTGATTGAATCTGCTTTAAAATCAAAAATTTTTAGCCATGTCATCGTTTCAACCGAAGATAATGAAATAGAAAAAATTGCAAAAAAGTTTGGTGCTGATGTTCCATTTAAAAGACCAAAATCTTTAGCAAGTGATTACGCACCTATGGATAAAGTATTACTCCATGCAGTAAAAACATTATACAAATTAGATTATGATTTTGACATTTTTGTCTGGCGTGATGCAACAACCCCTTTTATCAGATCTGTAGATATTCAAGAGTCAATCAAGACGCTAAAAAAGAATAATGCATCAATTGTAACTGGAGTTTATCGACAACATTTGAATCCGTATTTTAACATAGTCGAAAAAAATTCTAATGGTTTTCTGAAATTATGTAAGCCGTTAAAAATCAAAGCACGTTCTAGACAAGAGGCACCTCCTGTTTTTCAATTAAATGGACTTTATGTATATGATGCCAAAAAATTTCTAAAACTTAAAAAAACAGATCTGTCAAAAACCCTTCCCCATGAAATCCCAGTTGAAACTGGTCTTATGATAGATACTGAGTTTGAATTTGAAATTGCAAAATTTTTTATTGAACAAAAAAAATTAAAATTAATCTGAATCTTAGTTTTTGATACGAACTATTTTTTTCATTTGTGAAGATTTCTTAGCACCAAGTATGACTTGTACGATTTTTTCACCATCATTGATATCATTAAAACTACATTCCCTATTTTTAACACATTTCAAAAAGTATTCTAATTCTTTTACGAACATTTGATTTCTTTCAAATTTTTTCTCTTGAAAAATTGTTTTCCATTTATTTTGATTATTGTAAAAAATCTTAATAGAATTTTCATCAGAATTCCAATAAAGAGTACCTTTTGTAGATTTTATTTTACAACTTTTAAATTGAGGACGAGCAAAATAATCAAGATGTAATTCTCCAATTATATTATTTTTGAAAATCATTGTCATTGTTGAAATATCATCAGCTGTAATTTCCAGTTCACTAATTTTTTTAGTTATTGAAAATATTTCTTTAATGTCTCCAAAGAACCATTGTAAAAAATCTAATTCATGAGTCATAGTCATTGCAATGCCTCCGCCTAATTTTTCCTTAGCTGAATATCCTTTTCTATAATCTTCATACGGATGCCAATCTGAAAGTAGTGAACTACTTTCAACTTGGACAGACATAATTCTACCTAATGTTTTTTTATCTATGATGTCTTTAATTTTTTTCAAACATGGATGAAATCTATGATCACATCCAATTAGAGTGATTATTCTTTTTTGTTTGATAATTTTTTTTAACTGTTTAATTCCATTTTCAGATGAAGATAATGGTTTTTCAATAAATAGATCAATACCTGCATTTGCCAACTTGGTGGCTGCACTTATGTGATAACTTGTTTCGTTTGTTACAAATGCTATATCTGGTTTTTCAGCAATACCTTGATCAAGTGTTTTTACTATTTTGATATTTTTCTCTTGAAATTTTAAATCCTTTCTCTTTGAACAAATTATAATATTCATATTTTTTTTAGATAGAATATTTCTCATATGCCGTTTACCAATTGAACCAAATCCGACAATTAATATTTTCATTATTAGATTTTAATTCCCTTACTTTTTAAAATAAACGTTCAATTTGTAACTAAACAAAATTTCTAATATAAAATATAAAATTTTTTTTATATTGAACTAAATTTTATAGAAGCATAGTAAGATAATTATGCGAAAGTAAAAAATTATCCTTAGATAAAAAATGAAGCCCAATATCATATTTTTGACTATAGATTCATTACGATTAGATCGAATTTTTACTAAAAATAAATCTGCCATGATTCCAAATATTGAAAAGTTAATTGATAGTGGGATTTTTTTTGATCATGCAATTAGTACTTCTGATGCAACTGGTCTTAGTTTAGGTTCTATTTTTGCATCCATGTATCCATTCAAAAGTGGAATAACTCATTATAAATGGAATTCAAAAATTCATAATTGCTTTGATGTATTGAAAAATAACAATTATACTTTATTTAGTACAGTTCCTGATGTATCTTTCTTTCTTAAACAAACATCAAAATTTGATTTTAATCATCATTATACATACGATAAGAGAGAAAATTGGAAACAATTGACAGGTGGAATTGGTGAAACAATAATCGATGATTTAAAATCTCATGAAAAATTTCAGCCATGGTTTCATTTAATCCATTTAATGGATTTACATGGACCATTTTATCTTCCATTAGAATTTGACAAAGAAGAATTTGGAAAAACAAAATATGATCGAATGATTTCATATATTGATACCTGGATAGGAAAAATTCTTCAAATCGTTGATTCATCTAACACAATTCTAATTATTTCAGCTGATCATGGTGATTATATTCCATTACATGAAAATCTAAATGAAATAAAAATCCCTTCATTTCTAAAAAAATCTAAGAAATTTTTACCACTAAATATGACTGATCGTATTCTAGATAAAATACAAACAACAAAAAGATCAATTAAAATAAAAAAACTAGAGAAAAATTTATCTTCATATCAACTTCGTACACTTCATGAAAGAGCTGGAGAATTTCTTTTTGATGAACTTATTCGTATACCGCTAATTATTTCTGGAATTAATTTACCTAATATGAAAATCTCTAATCTTGTTAGACAAGTAGACATTTTTCCAACACTCTTTGATTTAATTCAAATAAATAACACACTTGATTCAATTGATGGCAGAAGTTTAATGCCATTAATTAAAAATGATTCATTAAATGAAGAACCTGCATACATCGAATCTGGTGCAAGAACTCATCGTGAATTAGGTCAAGTAATTGGTTTTAGAACTTCCACTCACAAATATGTAAGATCACGTAATTCTCCAAAAGAAAATGTTCAATTATATGATCTAAAAAACGATCCTGATGAAAAATTTAATCTTGCATTATCTAATACTAAATTAGTAAATGAAATGGAAACTACTTTACAAAAAATTCGAGGTGATCTAAATGAAGATTTGCCAGATAATTATTCTGATTCCGAAACAAAAGAAATAGAAAACGAATTAAGGAAATTAGGTTATATCTAAAACAACAACTCAACATTTTATAACAAATTATAATTACCATAGATTTAATCAGAATGTATGTTAGAACCTAAAACTACAAATGAGTCTAGATTACGCTCTAGTTCGAATTTTTTAGGTATATTAAACGATATTAAACGACGTCCTGAAGATGCAGCAAAAGAATTAGATGTTTCAATAGAATTAATACAATCAATTATTGATGGATCATCTGATATTCCATCGAGCTTAATTGATAAAGCAATAAAAATATGGCCAGTGAACAAAAGAGATTTTTTTGTAATTGAAGATGATTGCCCAAATGGAATAAAGATTATGTCTGCAGAAGATTCAGAAAAAAGTTCTAGAACAATGTATCGTGCTGAAAAGGCATATTATGAATATAGAGATACAGCAATGAGTAAAGTTGCACCATTTCGACCAGAATGGATTTTAGAATTATGTAATGTGACAGACAATGATCCTGAAAATAAATCTGTACAATGGAATAATGGTCATTTCATGCATCAATTTACATATTTTATTGGTAATGTGAATTTTTACTATCGTGACAAGAATGGAAAAAAACAAACTGCCGTAATGAATACTGGTGATTCAATGTATATCACACCTTTTGTTCCACATACATTTGCAACTAGAAATAATTCTCAAACAAATGGGCTTATACTAGCTTTAACATATGGGGGAAAGCTAACTGGTGAACATCAACAAGAGCTTTCTACAATGTCAAATCTTGGAGATAACTTTGCATTAGATTTTTCATCAGAAAATCTTGCTAGTGGTTCATTATTGAAATACCATCGTGAAATTTCAACTTTAACTCATAATGAATTATCAACAAGAACTGGTTTGTCAATTGAAACATTACAAAATTTTGAATCAGGATTTGTTAAACCTCAAATATCTGATTTAGAAAAAATATCTCTTGCCTTAACAGTAAATATTCGTGATTTATTACCAAATGACAAAATTGAAGATAAAGTAATTATTAAAAATCATAAAGATTGTAAAATATGGTATTATCCAGAAAATACACAACGTTATAAATTTCGAGAATTAGCATCAACAACAGCTCTACCCTTCTCTAAATCTTTTGAAGTAGAAATACTTGATTCATCTAATTCTGAATTAGATTTAACTTCTGGTTTGCATCAATATATCTATAATATTGGTGAAACACCAATTACTCTGAATTGGCGAATAAATAATGAAAAAAATAATAAAATAATTAATTCTAATGATTCATTATATATGAAACCCTTCATACCACATAATTTTCGCGGTATTGGTAAATTACTAATTTTAAGAATTGGTGGAAAAATACCTGGTGACTCACAAAGGGAATTATCTATAGTTGGTAAAGATAATGCAAAAAGAGCGATATCTGAAACAACGTTATGGTTTGATAAAAAAGGGAAAAATTAATTCCTAAAATTATCATGAATAAAAAAAATGTCATCATAATCATGCTTGATGGGGGGAGACGTGATTATTCATTAAATTCAAAACTATTTTCAAAAATAAAAAAAGAATCAATTTCATTATCACAATCAATAACATATGGACCTCACACAATTGCTGCAATGCATTCGGTTTTTAGTGGAAGTTATGGTACCAGAACAGGCACTAATAGTTACTGGTCAACCTTCAAATTTAAGAAAAATGAATTTAAAACTCTTACCGAATATTTGCATGAAAATGATTATTATACATATGCTGATGTAATTAATCAATTAGTTATACCAAAACAAGGTTTTGATGAGTTTATTGTTCATGATGAAGAAAATGATGATTTAGTATCTAGACACAAAACATTGTTACACACAGTAAAAAATACAACTAAAAATAGTTTTTTCTTATATCTACATTATAGCAAGATACACACAACAATAAAAACTGAAGTCTTGAATGTTTATCGAAATCATAGTAAAGAGTTCTTTGAAAATAAAATTAAGAATAAAGAGAGATATACAAAATTGTTTAATGAAGCAGAAAATTACTTGGAAAATATTTTAAGTGAAATTGAAAAATTAGATCTAAAAAAGAATTCAATTATTCTAATCATGTCTGATCATGGTATTAGTATTGGTGAAAAATTTGGTGAACGTGCCTATGGTGCATTTTGTTATGATTACACTCTAAGAACATTTACTTATTTTTTGACAAATGATCTACCTCCAACTGATATTAAACAACAAACTAGAACTGTAGATTTTATGCCTACCATTCTTGATTATTTGAAAATTCCTCTAGACAAAAATTTTTCATCACTAGATGGGATTTCTTTACTTCCTTTAGTTCATGGAAAATTTATTCCTGAACAATATGCTTTAACTGAAACCGGAAATCCATTATATGAAAAATCTCCGCCTAAAGAACCAAATGTAAAATCCATTCGAACTTCAAATTGGAAATTAATTTTTAATGAATATGATAATTCTAAAGAACTCTATGATCTTGAACATGATCCATCTGAATTAGAAAATTTGATTGGAACAGGTGAAAAAATTGAAGAAGTTCTTTGGGAAAAACTATCTGAATTGATTCAGTCAAGAGAATAATCTGAAAATTTTTTTTCTGCATTTTTTAAATCTTCTAAAGTATCTATTTCACACCATTTTCCAGAAATAAACACTGGTACAACTTTTATTTTACAGTCAATTAATTCTTGAATCATATCTGTTAGATATGCTTTTAATATTGAATTTGAATTCTGAAATGAATTATTGTATTTTTTTAGAGCGTCATCATATTTTTTTATGAAAATTTTGCAACCATTATTAGAAAATTTCATAATTCCTAGAAATTCTCCTATTCTGGATTTTTTATCTTGTATGTTCTTTTTAATTTGTAAAATATTATCATTTGAATCTAATAAAACATTTTCAGCTTCAGATTTTGGGTGATCATTTCTATTGATATAATTTTTTTCCCAATCCAAATCTACTGCAATCGAAATTTCAGAATTTGAATTTAAAATTTGTTTCAAAATTTTAAATTCAAACATTATATCTGAATACATTACTAAAACATCGTTTTTAAGAAATTTTCTAGCTTCCATTAAACTTCCCAAAATATCATGTTTTTCATGATCTACGTCATGAACATAATTGATATTTTTAATATTAAATTTTTCACTAAATTTTCCTGTAATTACAATAATCTTTTCTATCCCTAATTTTTTTAAAATGTCAATTTGATAATTGATTATTGGTTTATCATTAACCTTTATCAAAGATTTTGGCGTTGATTTTACATCTTTACTAATACGTTTACCTAAACCTGCGGCAATTATTATTGCGTTCATTTTTAGTTAATTGCACTCATAAATCTACTTGTAATTTCTTTTGGTAAAATTTCTACTCTGGAACTTTTTTCTTTACTTTTTGAAACTAGTATATGAATCAAAATAGGACCTTTCATTTTATGAATTTTTATTAAAACATTTTCTAATGATTTCATTGTTTTGACTGAAAAAATTTTATAATTTGTAACTTTGGCAATTTCTGAAATATTGATTTTATTTGCATATGTTGGTTGTCCACCTGTTGATTCGTGTATATTGTTATCAAAAATTAAATGAATCAAATTTTTTGGTTGTAATGCGCCAATCGTTACTAAAGAACCTAAATTCATTAAAATATTTCCGTCTCCATCGAAAACAAAAACTCTTTTTTTAGGTTTTTTCAATGCAATTCCTAATCCAATTGATGATGCAAGTCCCATAGAACCTATCATGTAAAAATTTGTATTTTTTTCTAAACTTGAAAATACATCTCTACTAATGAATCCATTAGCTGATACTATGATATCATTTTTTACAAAATTACATACTGTTTTTATTGCATCCTTTCTAATCAAGAAATTCTCTCCTAATTATTAATGCGACAGGCTTTTTATTCTGAATTTTTGTCAATGCCCACTTGCAATGTTTTTCCCAGGTTTTTTCTGTTAAGACCTTATTCTGAAGACCTAAATTTTTTAGTAACTTTGGCTGAATTTTTCCAATTTTTTCATGTTCTGGTGCGTCATCTTTTAGATACCCTCTCCAACCAATCAAAAATACAATTGGAATTTCATATAACTGAATTAGTGAAGTAATTGTACTGATAGAGTTTGCAAATCCTGCATTTTGCATAAACATTATTGTTGGACTACCTGCAAGTATCATTCCTGCACCTATTCCAATTGCCTCTTCTTCTCTATTTGCAATAAGAATTTTTTCTTTTTTTAATCCTTCATCAATAAAATGTTTTAATGTTGAGTCAGGAACTCCAACAAAATTTTCTATTTTATTTTTATTAAAAAACTGGAAAATTTTTCTCTGTGTTTTTTCATTCATCTATATATCCCATTTTTTTCAGATCATCTTCAATATTTTTCTCTTGATTTTTAATTTCATACATTTTTTGTAGTTCAAAAATTTTTTCCATTGATGTAATTTCTTGTTTAATATCACTAATTTTATTTCCGTCAATTATTTCTTTTAGTGTATTATTCATAGCAGAATATGATGCTCTTAGAGTTTGATTTGCATAAATGACCATTTTGAAATTATTTTCAATTAATTCATCAATAGATACCGTTGGATATGTTGTTGGAACCACTATTAATGGAATATTTCCTTTCCATAATTCAGAAAACTCAATTACTTCATTTGCAGTGTTTTGTTTTGAGTGTATTAATATTGCATCTGCACCAGCTTTTTCGTAAGCATTTGCTCTTTTCACAGCTTCGTTCATTCCTAATTCAGCTATTAATGCTTCAGTTCTTGCAATAATCATAAAATTCTTATTTATTTTTGCATCTTTTGCTGCTAATATTTTTGCAACAAACTCTTTTTCTGTAATTAATTGCTGTGATCCATTTTTTAATAAACTGTTTTGTTTTGGGAATGTTTTATCTTCGATACATATTGCTGCAACTCCTGCACTCTCAAATTTTTTAACAGTATGTGAAACATTGCTAGGGCCCCCATATCCTGTATCACAATCTGCAATTACTGGAATCTTACATGATTCTACTATATTTGCAGAAACGTTCAAAAATTCTGTCATTGTTAATATGCTTGCATCAGGTAATGCATGTGTCGCTGAAATTGCAAAACTTCCCGTCCAAATTGCATCAAAATTATTTATTTCAACTAATTTTGCTGACATTGAATCAAATGCCCCACCAACTTTCAAAATTGGTTTTGATTTGATCAATTGTTGTAGTAAATCTGAGTTTTCCATTCTAAAAGTCCTGAATATAACAACATTTTAACTTATAAAAAATATTCCATTAACATATTCTATGTTTACAATAAAGCAACCATCACAAATCATATTTGGAAAAAACTCCGCACTTGAATATGATTTTCCAAAAAAATCTCTATTAATAACATCTTCGGGAGCAAAAAAACGTGATTGGTTTTCCAATTTGAACTTTGTTCCAAATTTAATTTTTGATCGTGTTGAATCAAATCCTTCCATTGGGACAACAAATGATATAATTAAAAAATTCAAAAACCATGATTTTTCAACTATAATTGGTTTAGGAGGTGGCAGTGTTTTAGATGTTGCAAAATATGTTGGTTTTAAACTAAAAAAATCTAAAATTTTAATCCCCACAAATTTTGGTAGTGGTAGTGAAGTTACTAGAATATCTGTTCTAAAAGTTGATGGCAAGAAAAAAAGTTTTCATGATGATGGTCTTTTTGCTGATGTGGCTATAGTAGATTCAAATTTTATAAAAAACACCGATTTCTCAATAATAAAAAATTCTGCTATTGATGCATGTGCTCAATGTACTGAAGCGTTTGATAGCAAATTATCAAATCCTTATACAAAATTTCTATGTAATACTGCTTTTGAAATATTAGAAGATGCAATTTTGAATAAGAAATATGAAAATCTTGCATTAGGTTCTCTGATTACTGGTTTAGGGTTTGGAAATTCATCAACTACTCTTGGACATGGATTATCATATGTTTATTCCAATGAGGGGTTTTCTCATGGACATGCTCTAGCTTACACAACTCAATTTGCTCACAAATTCAATTCATCAAAATATGCATTACGATTTGAAAAGTTAGTTAATAGTCTTAAATTTAAAAAAATTTTTTTAAAACAAAATTTTTCAGAAGCGGCCGATTTAATTTTGAATGATCATAAACATATTGATAATAATCCCAAACCGATTACAAAAGAGAATATTATAAATATCTTAGAAAAAATTAATTTAATGTAATTTTATAATTTACTTTTTACAAAATCTATTGCATTTACTGGAGTTGGATCAACATCATTTATAATTGCAAGATAAATACTTACATAATCAAGAACATAAATAAGATTTATAATTTTAGATAAAATGTTACCATCTTCTGATTGAATTTCCATAAACTCGATGTCCTTCTTTTTAAAATATTCTTTAATAATTTCCCATCTTTCTTTTGTTTTTGAATGATCATCTTTTCCTCTAATTAGTATAGGCTGAAATTTTTTATTTTTTTCCCAGGCAACAATATCATTATGACATGCTTCAAAAAGCTCCTCACTAATCACATGAATTTTTGCATTCTCTTGTAATGAATTTTTAAAACGTGTTGCAACAGATGATAGTCCTCTAGGATAATATATGATAGGAGTATTCTTTATCCATTTGGCTAAATTTAATGAAAGATTTTCTTCATTTAGATTTTTTGAAGAAATATTTGATTGACTTTTAGTTAGTAAATTGATACTATCAAGTATTTCGTCATTCGTAAGTGGTATTAAATTTGCCAATATGTTTAACATAGAAAATAGATATTTTACTAATGATGCACGAGGAGAATGTTCCATAGGAATTTTTTGATAAAATATTTCCTTTCCATAACAAAATTTTTCAATTTTTCCTCCAGATGAAAATACAATTGTTTTTGCATCTATTTCATTAGCTTGTTTTAAAATTGTTAAAGTCTCATCAGTATTTCCTGATACACTAACAACTACAATCAATGTACTAGCATCAATAGTTTTTGGTAAAATGTATCCTTTAGTAATTGTAACATGAATATTTTCTTTTGATAAAATATCTTTGAAAACATCTCCAATTGTCCCTGAACCTCCCATACCCGTAAATACAATGTGATTAATTTGCTCCAAATTCAATCTCTCAAATTTACTTTCAAAAGATTCTTTTGCAATTTTTGGCCATAAATCATAAGTTTTGTACATTTTTTTTGTATCAATTTTTTCTAAATTACTTAGTTTCATAACTAAAACATCTGATTCTATTATTGTAAAATACTTAACTACAAAATTGCATTGTAAAAAAATAATATATGCCTGTTTTTGTATATTTTTTATGAGTCTGAAAACTGTAGAATGGAAAGATAATTCAGTGATTATGATTGATCAAACCAAGTTACCAAATACTCTTGAATATGTAACATATACTGATTTTAATCAAGTTGCTGATGCAATCCGTACATTAATAGTTCGAGGAGCACCTGCTATTGGTGTGTCTGGAGCATTTGGTTTAGCTTTAGCAGCCTTACAATCAAATGCCACTGAAAAAAATGAATTAATCAAATATTTAGAAAATGCTAAAAAAATTCTATTTGAAACAAGACCTACTGCTGTAAATCTTGCTTGGGGTTTAGAAAAAATTATGAATGTAGCAAATCAAGCAACTACTGTAGATGAAATTAGAAAAAATGTTGTAGAACACGCAAAAAAAATGGCTGATGAAGATGTACAAATTAATATGTCAATGGGAAAAAATGGTTCAGAATTATTTGATAACAATGATACTATAATGACTCACTGTAATGCTGGTGCATTAGCAACAGTTGGATATGGTACGGCACTAGGAGTTATACGTGCTACAAAGGATAGTGGCAAAAATGTAAAAGTTATAGCTACTGAAACTCGTCCAATTCAACAAGGTTCTAGATTAACTGCTTTTGAATTAAAACATGATGGAATTGATGTTAGTCTGATACCTGATACCGCTGTTGGTTATTCAATGGCAAATGGTCTTGTTGATAAAATTGTAGTCGGTGCAGATAGAATCCTAAGAACTGGTCATGTTTATAATAAAATTGGAACATATCAAGTAGCAACTATGGCAAATC
>CEUQ01184953.1_pt1 | contig 32600 bp, 32 predicted proteins | sample 361491 | NCBI WGS metagenome assembly CEUQ01 (sample SAMEA2622796, study PRJEB7988) | marine metagenome | biome: marine biome (ENVO:00000447); feature: marine epipelagic mixed layer (ENVO:xxxxxxxxx); material: "saline water (ENVO:00002010), including plankton (ENVO:xxxxxxxx)" | depth 120 m | reverse complement strand
AAGAATATTAAGGACTATATATACAGATATATTTATTGATAGTAATACGCTTGTAATCGGATAATTATTCCTCATAACTTAATTATAACCATTAAATCAAAAAATTAATTCGCATTAATTCGCCTAGTTCTGCATAAAACACAAAACACCTTAGAAAACACCATATTGCATAGTTTGGTGCCTTTTTTGGTGCTTTTTACATAAGAATTATCTGTATATACAATTAATTTATTTATTTAGACCATTAAATTATTTATCTAAGAAACAATGCTAACAGATTAGAAATATATCGGTTGACAGTATTGATGTTTTTCAGGAACATAGATCTGGGCCCGTAGCTCAGCGGTAGAGCAGATGCCTTTTAAGCATTCGGTCGGGAGTTCGATTCTCCCCGGGCTCACCACAATCACGTTTTTATTTAAAACTTTCAACGATTGAATCAATTTTTTCCGCTAAATCAAAATCCTTAGATGTAATTCCCTTTGGATCATGTGTAGAAAGTAAAATAGTTAATTGGTTATATGTGTTTTCAATTGTTGGATGATGATCTATTTTTTCTGCCTCCATAGCTATCATATTAAAAACTCCCACGGCTTGAATGAAGTTACTAAGTGTAATTTTTTTAACAAGTTGTTCATTTTCAAATGACCAACTATTTAAATCCTGAATTTTATTTGTGATTTCATCATTATTTAAAACTTGCATAATTATTTCTCCAGAACCTAATCAAACCATATAAGCAGTGTATTGACAACACCAATGATACTGATAGCAAACAATAAAAACATTGTTAGAAATCTGAAAATAGCAGGTGATATTCCCCCGCGAAATTTAGAGCCAATTAAGACACCTAAAAGAATAAATAATGCAGATAAGGGAACTAGCTTCATAAGACTCATATCAATTAAACCTGAGGGAATTAAGAAAAAAATGCCTATTGGGCTAATGAGTGCAAAAAAAGCATACATTCGACTTCGAATAACATCAGGATCATTCTCGATCCAATTCTGATAGATAACGACAGGTGGACCACCCATAGATACAGTGCCGCGCATAATGCCTGAAAGCAATCCTACAAAAAATTTAATTACATTGCTATCACTACGTTTGCCTATATTTGATTTACGCAGCGTTACGAATGCACTGATAAAAATAGCAATGGAAATCAGAAATCTTAGCAAGTCTTCATTAAAATAAAATAGAAAATAAATACCTACTGGTGTACCAAGAACAGCTATCAACGCTAATAAACTAACATTTCGTAGCTCACTATATGCCCCTCTTTGAAAAAAAAGCAGGTAGGAAGTTATCGTACTTGTGACAATAGAAAATGCAATAGCAACTTTAGGACCTAGTACCAATGCAACTAAAGGAGTAACAAAAACTGCATAACCAAAACCAATTAAGGCTTGTACAAATGCTCCGCAAAAACATATGATACTTATGACGAGTAATTCCATTAATGCATCTTATCAAAGATTGCACAGGCGTATTGAGTAAAAAAATGCAATTTGATCAAATATCTGAAGAACAGAAAAAAATTATTAGAGGATGGTGCATGTATGATTGGGCAAACTCAGGGTTTGCAACCACAATCGTAGCAATTGTACCAATATATTTTATTGCACTATTCCAAGATAAATTTGGAGATGAAGTCACATTTTTAAATATGGATCTTTCTGGAAGTTCAATGTGGAGTCTAGCCATTGCACTATCAGCTGCAATCATTATGTTAACTGGACCAATTTTAGGTGCTTTTGCAGATAAAACATCATCCAAGAAAAAAATGCTCATTATTTATACTGTGATTGGTTCTGTAGCAACATTTCTTATGTTTTTTTCAGCATATTTTGCAAATCCATGGGCATGGTTTATGATTTGCTTTGTAACAGCAAATGTAGGTTTTATTGGGGGAACAGCATTTTATAATGCACTTCTACCTCATATAGTTGCTCCACAATTTTTAGATAAAGTAAGCGCAAAAGGATTTGCCTATGGCTATATAGGAGGAGGATTGCTCTTAATGATCCACCTTGCAATCGTTTTCATTTACTCAGAATCTGACTCACTGGATTTAATCACGAGACTATGCATTGCATCAGTAGGAATATGGTGGATAGGCTGGGCAATCTGGACATTTAAAACTGTGCCTGAAGAAAAAAGTTCAATCTCTGGGGATGGTGGAAGCCAAGGCGTTATGACAGAGTCGATTAAAAAAGTATTGATTACAATTAAAAATATTTCAAAATATAAAATACTTGCAGTTTATTTAATCGCTTATTTATTTTTTACTGACGGAATAGCGACGGTTTTGTCAGTTGCAGGAGCATTTGGCGCTGATGTCCTTGGTGTATCACTGCTTTCAAATATGGCAACGATACTTATTGTTCAATTTATTGCAGCTCCAGGTGCATTGCTTTTTTCTAAAATAGCAGATAAATACACAGCAAAAAAAGCTTTAGTAGTTTCATTATGGGGGTGGGTCTTTTTAACAATTTTTGCATTGGGCTTTGCACCCATAACACCTCAAGGATTTGATGAATTTGATCTACAGATAATTGAAGAAACTCAAGGATCTTTTGTAATCAAAAATACACCAAATATAACTGAAGTTGAAGAAGATAAATTAGAATTACTTACTGGTGTCGCGATTAAAAAAGACAGCACTCTCAATAATGAGCAAATTTCCTTTATTTTACAAGAAGTCAAAAATGATCAATATAAATTAAGTGTTGCTATTCAAGGTAGTATTAATGAAAAAATTGTTGGCTCACTGCACCCATCAAATATCGACCGATATAAATTAAATGGCTGGACCAATTTTATTAGAAATAATTTATGGATCCCGCTTGGAATCGGCATTGATATTCAATGGTTAATCTTAGGAAGTTTATTAGGAATATTTATGGGAGGCAGTCAATCTTTAGCAAGAAGTATTTTTGCATACATGGTTCCTGTAAAAGAGAGTGCGGAATTTTTTGGATTTTTTGCCCTTATTGGAAGAACTGCAACAATTATTGGTCCGCTGAGCTATGCCATTTTCTCATCAAAATGGGATAGTAAAATAGCTATCCTTTCTTTGTTAATTTTAATGCTTATTGGCCTTGCGCTGCTGAAATATGTCAATGTTGAGAAAGGAAGAAAACAAGCAGAATCTGTAAATTAATTATGGCAGCCAATTTACTGTTGCACCGTGAATACCCATATTAATAAGCTTTTTATATTCGGATCTTTTTTCAATACCCCAAACACCCACACCAATATTTAATTGACGTGCATACTCAACAAGCTCTTCACTAACAAAGCCTGCAAATGGATAAATACCATTTAATTCATAAGACTTTACTAACTCAATGTCGATTTTATTAAATTCATATCGAAGCCAACCATGACGTACTTGAGGTAAAATTAACTTTGATCTAAGAACTTGCTCTAAAGAAAACGCAATAATTGTAATGCCAGGAGCAGAATCTTGAGGCTCCTTTGCATATTTCAATGCATTGCATTCATGCAAGGTTTTAGCTACTACTGAAGGAAGGTGAGATTCAAACGACTTAAGTTCAATGTATAAATGTGCTTTATCCACATATCGATCAAGCAATGTAGAAAAACTAGGAATTGTAAGTAATGATTCATCTATCTGTTCAAATCCTTTAAATCCATTTAAGGCAGGTATTTTGTTTATTTCCTTATAAGACATCTGTCTTACTTCACCCTTCTGATCGGTTGTTCTATCTATTGTTTCATCATGAATAATGACAGGAATATCATCACTTGTTAATTGGACATCAAACTCTAAATGATTCATGCCTGCTGCCAATGCAGCATCAAAAGAATGCAGTGTATTTTCTGGTGCCTTATCCGATAAACCTCTATGAGCAATATTAATCAATAAAATTCCACATAAACATTAATGTGCTCCAAAAAGCAAAACGCCAATAACTAGCAAAGTGTTTAAAAGAAGCAGTGTCAACGCTCCACCATAAACAAAAAATTTATTTAATGTATCCTTATCAAATAATTGCAATATAGGATTTCCTCCTGAAAAATTACTATTGTAAGTTTGATGTTTGCCTGAACCTGTATTGCCCACAAAAGAACGAAATCCTAATAATCCCATAAATAGAATTAGTGCAAACGAAAGAAACCAAAAAAGAATTTGTACCAAGTTGAACTCCTACTATAATCAATTTTATTCGTAAACCATTAAAAGTCTAGTTACAGAATAATTATCTTGTTTAAATTAATTAATCTTATGATTTTGGATTAATTGAATTATATTGCGATCTGGATCATAAAAACTTGCAACAAGACCCCAGGATTCTTCTTCTGGTTTGCGAATAAATTCTACGCCTTTTGATAACAAATCATGGTACATCACAAAAATATCTTCCGATTCTAAATTAATCATGATTCTAAAAGGATCTTTTGAAAGATTCTTTACATTTTCATGTACCGAAATAGACAATTTCAAATTATCCCATTCGAAATTAATAAAGTTATCTCGCGATGTCTTTGGATAGAATCCAAGCACATCAATATAAAAAGTAGACATCTCTTTAAAATTCTGAGTCCAAATAATTACACCAGCAAGTTTGATCTTTGATCGCATAGTCATGAAAAAGTTTTATAAATAACTGGTCTCGCATGTTCTGCAAACCCTTCAGCACGTAAATATTGCGGAGTTGTTTTAAAAAGTACTCGAGTATAAGATTCATCATGAGGATGTGCATCACCTTGACCAGTAGCTTTTTCACGACGAGTAAAAAAATCAACAATTTCATCTTGGTCGTATGATATTTCACAAGTTCCCGCAACCCAAACATTTTTTGTGTATCCAAGTGACATATAAGCAGGTCCACCATTATCGATAAACATATATCCTACATTAGGATTATTTTTTACATGATTAACCTTTAATTGATGATGCTGGCTAATTGTAAAAATCTGCCAATTCTCTATGAAGGTTGAGACAGGTCTCATGATTGACTGTCCATTTTTTCTCATTGTCATCATAAATGACAATGTGGTCGAGTGATATTGAGATATAAAATCATAAATCTCACTTCTATATGATTCAGATTGATTAGGATCAATTTGTTTTTCTTTATCCCATACTTCACCCATTATCTACCTCCTATTGATAAAAAATATTACTCAGCATCATTATTTAATCTTGCAATAATGTTTTCATCAGATAAAGTTACTGGTTGATTAAAGTCTCTAATAATTATTGCGCGCATTGGCTCATCTTCATAAAAACCCTCAGCACGTAAATATTGAGGTGTTGTTTTGATTAATATCCTTTTATAAGTGTCGTCAGTAGGATGTGCATCACCGCGACCTGTTGCAGCAGCACGTTTTGTAAAAAAATCCTTTACTTGCTCATCATCATGAATCAATTCTGCTTGACCTTGCATCCAAATATTTCTCGGAAAATCCATTCGACCGTATCTTTGATGATCAACCTCAACCCACAAATAACCTGTTATCGCATCGTTAGCAACATGTTTAGTTTTTAAGTGTAAATCCTGGGTTATTGTACCTACAGACCAATCTTTTTCAATAAATGAACCAACTGGCCTCATAATTTCTCTCGAATCTCTTCTGCGAGTCATTAACCATGCTCGAGATTTTTGCCAATTTCTAATAAATAAAAAAATCTCATTCTTTAAATCATTTGATATAGATTCTGGAACTTCCTTTTCAGAATCATAGGTTTTACCCATAAATTTACTCCGCTCTAATATTATTTAGAAATATTAAATATTCCTGGTATCATTTTATCACTAATCCATTCTACCTCAGGCTCTAAGAAAAACCCAGTCTTTTCAAATACGGTAGATTGAATTAAAGTCATAAGTGATACTACATCTTTAGCTTTTGCATCACGAACATTTTCAATAAAGTTAGCATGTTTGTGACTTACCATTGCGCCACCAATTTGTTGGCCTTTTAAATCACAACTTTCAATTAATTCACCCGCTGATCTTTTTTCAGTATTCTTAAACATTGAACCAGCATTTTTTGAAGCTAATGGCTGTGTTGTCTTTCGATATTGAATAAGTTTATTCATTTTGTCGTCAATTAATTTTTTTTCAATAGTTTTCAAAGTTAAAACAGCACTGATGATTAGTTCATTATTATCTTTTAAACTTGAATGCCTATAATTGAATGTAATTTGCTTGCTATTTAAATTAATTAATTGATTATTACGAAATACAGTAACTTGCTTAACAATATCACCAATCTGACTGCCATCATTGATTCCTGCATTGCTATATAGCGCTCCACCAAGTGAGCCGGGTATACCTATAGCAAATTCTAAACCAGTTAATTCATTTTGTTGTGCGAATTTTGATAATTTTGGAAGCATGGCGCCTGATTCAGCTATTATGTCATTACCATCTAATCGAATAGTATTCATGCTATCACGAAATATAATTATTAAACCATTCCATCCTGCATCATCAATCAATATATTTGAACCTGCACCTATTATTTTCGTTTTAATATTATGTTCATCCGACCAATTAATAATATTAGATAAATCATCTACTGAGGCTATCTTTGCAAGCCACTTAGCATTTCCGCCGATATTCATATATGAGTATTTATTCAATGATTCCTCTTCAAGAATACATGAATGTGATGACAAAGTAGGATGATTAAAATAACTCATAATGATATGATAATTCATCTAAACATTCTTTGTTAACAAATAAGTTTGTAATATTTTTAAATCTAATTTATTGGAATAACTATAATGACTGAAGAAAATACTATCAATAACATCTATGCCAATTTTCTTGGAGAACCAGGTAACAGAAAGTTTTATATTTTATTTAAAAAAAATACTGGCATTGCTGTCTTATGGGTTGAAAAGGATCAATTAATTTCATTAGGCAGAGCATGTTCTAAGCTTCTAGCAGATAATGTAAAAGAAATAGAAAAAATATCTAATAAAAATCTTTATGATGAAATTGCATTTCCTGAAATTCCAGAATTTGAATTAACTATCATTCGTATTGGTGTTGATTTCTCTGTCCCCAAAGACAAAATAATTATGATATTCGATGACCAAGAATCTATAGAAAATGGTGCTAGCCCTAAAGTTAGGATTGAAGTTGAAAAAAAACTTGCTAGTCATTTTGTTAATATAACAAGGGAACTACAAGCATCTGGTAGGCCTACATGTCCATTATGTCACAAGGTTTTGGATGAAAATGGAAAATGTATTCTTTGTCCAAAATCAAATGGACATTCTAAAGATGCTGATATCCCTAAATTGATGTAAAATAATTATAGAAATCAAAGAAATTAAGGTAAAAACAATGTCATTTGATACAAGACACAAAAGCAAACGATTAGTTGACGGATCTGATCGAGCACCAGCACGATCATATTTTAAGTCTGTTGGCTACAATTCAGAAGATTTAAAAAAACCCTTAGTGATGGTTGCTCATAGTTGGATAGGTACAATGCCGTGTAATTTTAGCCATAGAGAAATAGCGCAAGATGTTATGGCTGGAATTGCAAATAGTGGCGGAACAGCTATGGAAGTAAATACAGTCTCAATTAGTGATGGGATCTCAATGGGAACCGAGGGGATGAAAGCATCATTGGTTAGTAGAGAACTCATAGCAGACTCAATTGAACTTGCTGCAGTTGGTTATTCATTTGATGCAGCAGTCATAATTGTCGGATGTGATAAAACAATACCGGCTGGAGCCATGGTTGCTGCAAGATTAAATATTCCTACAGTTATTATATACAGTGGTTCAATTGCGCCCGGACAATATAAGGGTGAGGATGTAACAATTCAAGATGTTTTTGAAGCAGTTGGACAACATTCTGCTGGTAACTTAAGTGAAGAAGAATTGATTGCATTAGAAGATGTGGCATGTCCTGGGGCAGGTTCATGCGGTGCTCAATATACTGCAAATACAATGGCTACTGTCCTTGAATTTATAGGTCTTTCACCAATGGGCTCTTCAACAGTTGGTGCGACAGACAAACGTAAAAAAGATGTGGCATATCAAAGTGGGCAATTAATCATGAATGTTCTTGCAAATGGCATATTGCCTCAAGATTTAATTACAAAAGAATCAATTAAAAATGGTATAGCATGTGCTGCTGCGACAGGAGGATCTACAAATGTTGTATTACATTTATTGGCCATAGCTCATGAAGCAGGAATCAAGCTTGATATCGATGATTTTGATAGGATTAGTTCAGAAACACCATTGATTGGTGATTTGAGACCAGGTGGTCAATATGTAGCATTAGACTGGGACAAAGCAGGAGGAACCAAGCTACTTGCACAAAAATTGCTAGCAGGCAATAAAATCAATGGTGACATTTTAACTGTCACTGGTAAAACTTTAAGTCAAGAATCAGAAAATGCAAAAGAAACTGCAGGACAAAAAGTAATCCTCGATATAAAAAATGCAATCAAACCTACAGGTGGATTAGTGATTCTTAAAGGGAATTTAGCTCCAGAGGGTTGTGTAATTAAAGTGGCTGGACATGAACGACTTATACACAAAGGACCTGCAAGAATTTTTGAAAAAGAGGAAGATGCAATGGAAGCAGTACTTCAAAATAAGATTAATCAAGGTGATGTATTAGTCATAAGAAATGAGGGTCCAAAAGGAGGTCCGGGCATGCGAGAGATGCTTGGAGTAACTGCAGCGCTGGTTGGTGCAGGCCTTGATGATTCAGTCGCATTATTAACAGATGGAAGATTTAGCGGAGCAACAAGAGGGTTGATGGCAGGTCATGTTGCTCCTGAAGCTGCAGTTGGTGGGCCGATTGCTCTCGTTCAAGAAAATGATGAAATCATTCTAGATATACCGAATAGAGAGTTAAATATTGGAATTGATGAAAAAGAAATAGCTAAAAGAAAGAATAATTGGCAAGCAAGAGAAGCAAATTATGAAAGAGGAGTTTTTGCAAAATATGCAAAAAATGTTTCAAGTGCTGCACAAGGAGCAGTAACTAGCTAATTTAACAGCTCACGCCAAGATGCGAGTGAAAATCCTCCGTCAATATTTATAGTTTGACCAATAAGCATATTTGATTGATCTGAACAAAGCCAAACAACAAGATTAGCAATATCGTCACCATTTACATTTCTGCCAATTGGTACCATTTCCTGCAATTTTTCTAAAAATCTATCATATGTTTTACTACCTTCTGTTTGCTCGACTAAGCCAGCCATTACACAATTAACATGAATGTTCTTTTCTGCTAACTCAACTGCACTATACTTCATCAATGATTCAAAAGCATTTTTTGATATCCCGACTGCAGAATATCCATCAATATATTGCTTAGCTCCTGGGGTCATTAAACCAATAATTTTACCATAACTATTTTTAGACATAATTGGAGCAACAGCTTGAATAATTTGCCAAGGCCCAATTAAATTGGTATCCAAAGTTGATTGGATATGACCTTTTTTTTGGTCAATTGCTTTTCTCGGTCTTTCTAAGCCTTTTGCAGCATTTAAAATCAAAATATCTAACTGTTTTAAAGAAGAAATTTTATTCTTTATTGTTTTAAGGCCAGTATCACTACCGATGTCAGCTTTCAAAACATCTACTTTGACACCAAGAGACTTGCAATCATTTATGAGTTCAGTAGCCGCTTGATCATCTCGGTGATAATTTATAATCAAATCAACATTTTCACTAGCAAATCTTAATGCAATTTGCCGACCGATTCCTTTAGTACCACCAATAATGAGGGCTTGCTTATTTGCTAACGAATCATACATATTAATCCAGCACACTAATTAAAAACAAGTACCTAATATTTGAATTGCATTTTCTAAATCAGATAAATTCAATTTGGAAAAAACTAATCGTAAATGTTCTTTATCATTACTATTAACATAATAAATGTTACCACTATTTATGCCAACACCCTTTTGTAAAGCACGTTTTTTTACAACTTCATTTTCAATTCCGTTATTAATTTTTAACCAATGATAAAACCCGCCATCAGGAATCGAAAAATCTATTTTGTCTCCGCAATATTTTTCTAATGCATGAGCAGAAACATCTCTTTTTTCTTTATAAGTTTTTCTAATCTGTTGAAGATGTAAGGGATAATTTTTTGAACTAACGTAATGATGGACGACATGTTGCATGAGATTCGAACCACCGTTATCAAATCTCATGATATCTAATTTATTAATTATCCTTTGAGATGCTATGATCCACGCTACTCTTATTCCAGTTGCAATTGTTTTAGAAAATGTACCAATTTCAATAATATGTTCGCTAGCAGCAATTGCTGATAAGGATAATTGAGGCACTGAACCAAAATATATTTCCCCGTATGCCCTGTCATCTACAATTAAGATTTCATTTTTTGTACATAAATTAACAAGCTCAAGTTTGATTGAATCATCCAAACTTGATCCGGTAGGATTATTATTGCTCGACACTATATAAAATAATTTAACTCGTTTTTTCTCTTTTTTCAATTTTGATATTACTTGAGACATTTTATTAATATCTAGATTACCATTCGACGAAATATCTATAATCTCAACACCACATGCTCTAAATGTTCTTAAGGCACCTGGATAAGTTGGTGAATTAACTAAAACAATATCACCGGAATCAAGAAAGGTGCGTGCTATATTATCAAGGCCGTGCGCACTGCCAGAAACAAGTGAAACATTATCTGAGCTATAATTTTGATTTTTTATCGATTGAGAATTATTAATAATCCATTCTCTCAATCCAAGATATCCTTTAGTACCTGCATAAATTAGTGATGCCTTGGGATGATTCTGCAGAATAAATCTTGTTGATTCTGCTAAAAAATCATTAGGCAATGAATCTTCATCAGGAACTCCTGCGCTTAAATCAAAAGAAGCCTTAGATAATTTTGAAGGCTCGGAGATACTATTTAGATATTTTGAAGTAAGTTTATCAATATTCACATTCAATTTCCAATTTATATAATTATTACATTAAGTATGCTTAAAAGCATAAATAATCACAAAATTACCATATTGATGTTTGAGCATTCTAAAAATAAATTATTGCAAAAATAATCTCAATGAGAATGATTCTCAAAAAAAAATTGTTATAATGATAAAAAGAGGTATGATCAAATATCTTTTTTGATTATCATAACTGAAGTTCAAATTTCTGAAGGCGCAAAATGAATATTTTTTTCGATGTTGATAATACTCTAATTATGTGGGATGGAAAATTACGCAATCATTCCGAAGAGGTTTTTAAAGAAATCTTAGAAGATGGTCACACAATATATATTTGGTCTGGAATTGGAATTAGAAAAAAAGAAATAGAAGACGTTGGACTCGATCAATATGTCACAGACTATTTCATAAAACCACTTTATGATCATAGAGCAAGATTACCAAAGCTCGGCGTGAATGTCTCAGTCGATTATGTCATTGATGATCATGAATCCGTTGTGCAAGTTTTTGGTGGTTATCATATTCCTGATATTGCAAATGAAGATGATACTGAATTACTTAAAGTGCTCGAAGATATCAGAAAACAAAATCAATAAAATTAGTTAATTAAACTGCTTACCAAGTCAGAAATACGTTTTTTTTCAACCATCGCTGATGCACTTTTGCTTTCATGATGGTCATTTAAATCACTAAATTTATCTATTACAATTTTTGCTCTTGAATCATTTTGTAAATGCAACAGCGGTTCTAAAATTGTAAAAATTGAAATATCTTGAATGATGTCATCATTATTAATTGCGTATATACACCAATCCAACATTCTTTCTTTAATATCATAGTGAGAAAATAGATTATAATCCAAATCCCACAATTCATCGTTATTAAAACATTGCAGGTCCCAATCGATATTAAATGGTTCATCTGATTCAGGTTTAGGATCTAAGGCAATTAACCACAATGAAGTTGCTAAGGATAAAGATGAATGACCATAATTACCACCGATCTTTTTCGTCCAAGAAAGACCATATGTGGATGAAAGTGCACTAATAATTTTTGCATCAAATATAAATCCTGCAGCCAAAAATAATCTTATAGCTAACAAATTTCCAATAAAACGAGCCTCGGCATCGGAGCTTGTTTCTTCACCAGTCACTAAAATAATTTTTGCATCTTCATCTGGGGAAAAAACTGAAAAAGTATTTATTACTCCACATTCATACCCTGGGGCACCTTCTTTACCTATGCGTTCTAACAATTCATCTAAAATCCCTACATTAGTTAAAGAGCCAGAATCTCTAACCTCCGCCCATGCAGATTGCATTGAATCAATTAAAGCTATATTTTCCATCTATTTTTCTTTATTATATTTCTAATTAATTTTTATTATAAACAACTAATTCTGGTGCCAACATGAATACATCAAAAAACAATGGAGTATTTTTTCATCTGCTCAGCATTATGTTTATAACTATTTTTCTTGCTTGTTCCACAATCGATAATAATAATGATGCCGTAAATCTTTCTAATGAGCACTCAAAAATCAAACATACAGAGATCAAAGAATTCCAATATGCACAATTTAAAAAAATGAAATCTAATGAAATAATTGTTTTGCCAATTGAAATACCGAAAAGAGAAGACTATGCCATAGGACTTTCCGATAGAGATCAAGTAGATAATTTTGGTATGTTATTCAATTTTGGTAAAGAGACAAAATATCAAGGCTTTTCAATGCAAAATACAACATTTAACTTATCCATTGCATTTATTGACAAAAATAAAATAATTGTAGATATACAAGAAATGCAGGCTTATCAAAAGGAAATTTACATTTCAAAATATCCCTTTCAATATGCTATCGAAGCGCCTGCAAAATGGTTTTATGCCAATGACATTCAGATTGGTGATACTGTTGCGTTCCCTTAATTGGATAAAACAATTTTAATGTCATCTTTATAAATGTTAATATAAGCATTTTGTCCAATAACAGGTTCCTGTAAATCAGTCCATTTTGCATAAAGGTGAAAAGAAGATTCATCTAATTCAATAGAAAATAACACTCGTGCTGTTGGACCATGATAGAATATTTTTTTAATATCTGATTGCAAAGACCATCTTGTTTTTTCTTCAGTTGCTGATGCCTGAATATTATCAGGATGAACAACAGCATCATTATTATGATCTATATTTCCAATAGATATATTATTTGAACGATTGATAATTTTTTTTATACTTACAAATCCAAGCATCTTCGATACTTGGTTATTCTTAGGTGCATCATACATATTTCCTAAAAAGCCAAGTTGGATGATTTCACCCTTTGCTATAAGCGCAATATTGTTCGAAAACGCAACGATGTCCTGAATATCATGAGAAACCACTATGGATGATATTTTCATCTCATTAAGAATGTTCGCAATCTCTGTGCGAAGCTTAATTTTTAAAGTTTCATCCAATGAACTAAATGGCTCATCCATTAAAAGTAATTTTGGGTTGGGAGCTAAGGATCTTGCAATAGCAACTCTTTGCGACTCACCAACTGAAAGCTCATTGATATTTCTATGTTTCAAGCTTTTTATTCCAAATAAATCCAATAAGGTATCAACCCTTTGATTAATTGCTCGCTTATCCCATTTTTGCATTTTTAGGCCGAATGCTATGTTGTCAGAGACATCTAAATGAGGGAAAAGTGCGTGATTTTGAAATACCATTCCTATAGAGCGCATATTTGGAGCAAGATTACTTATTAAATTATTTTCTAAAAAAATTTCCCCAGATGAAGGCTGCAGCAAACCTGCAATAATGCGTAGTATAGTTGATTTTCCTGAACCAGATGGGCCAAATAATCCTATTGCTTCTCCACTATTTAGTGAAAAGTTTATATTTGACAAATGAAAATCATCATCGTAATTAAAATTTATGCTATTCAAATCAAGTAAATGCATTTTTAATTCCCTACTCTAGAATTTACTTTCTAAATTAATTTTAAATCTATCAATTAGAAAGAAAATTACAAAAGCAACAAGCACTAAAATTACTGATAACGCATAAGCGTTACCAAGATAATGGTTACCTGGCTTACTTAAATATTGATAAATAGCAACAGGCATAGTATAAAATTGACTTCCTCGTAACATTGCAACGGAGCCAAATTCTCCTAAAGAAACACCATATGAAAAAATTATACCAGCCAAAATATAATTTTTAGTTAATGGTAAATAAATCCTATGCCAAAAATTATTCTTTGAACATCCTAAAATATTTCCTGCTTCTTTAATTTCTCTTGAAATTGAAGTAAGGGCTAGACTTGATAAATAGTAAGCAAAGGGAATACCAAGTATGCTATGCATAATTAGAATAATCAGAAAAGTGTGCCTTAAATCATAAAAAGATTGGTTAAACGTAATTATTAATCCAAATGATAAAGTAATCACTGGAACCACTAAAGGTAAGAGAAAAATAATATCAACTAACTTTTTTATTTTTGTTTTTTTTAGATCAAAATAGGAAGCTGAATAAAATCCCAAGCTCATCACAATAATTGATGTTATCGTTGCAAGAATAATGCTTGACTTTATCGATTGAAAAGGAGAAATATAAGAAAGGTTACCTGAATTTTCAAAAATTCTAACAAAATTTTGAGTTGTATAACCATCATTCGATATATTGCTGAATGAGCTTATTACTAGAATCACTATCGGAATAAGAGCAAAAAAGACAAGTGCGCTAAGATAGACAAAAATGCACAATTGAGTAATTTTTTTAGAATTTATTAATTTTTTGTTTGTTCTATTAATATTCAAGAATGTCAAATCATTTGATTTATTAAAATACGCAAATAGAAAAAAGAGCATTGTGCAAAAAACTATTTGTAATAATGAGAACCATACTGCTAATTGGATATTATAAAGTCCACTAGAAAATCTATAAATTAATAATTCAACTGTTTCAAAGTTTGTATTTCCAAAAATGAGAATAATGCCAAATGAGGTGAAAGAAAATAAAAATACTAAAACTGCAGCAGAAAACACCACAGGTGCCAACATTGGAAAAATAATAAGCCTCATCCTATTTATTAAGCTAGCTCCAAGTAATTCACTTGCATCCTCTAGGTCTTTATGTATCTTACGCCAATATGGTCCTACCACTCTTATAACAATTGCCATATTATAATACGCATGCGCTAGAATAATTACCAAAAGGCTTTCATTAAAATTAAATTTTGAAAATAGAGTAAAGACTTCTCTGAATGCCAAGGCAACGACTACTACTGGTAATATAAATGGAATAGTACATAAAATTATTATTATTTTACGTCCAGTGAAATCAAAATTATACAAAAAAAATGCAGCCGGTAAACCAATAAATAAAGAGCACACAGTTGACAAAGATGCTTGCAATAGATTTTTCATAATTAAATCAAAATAATAACTTGAGGCAATAGTAGAAAATATATTCCTATTGTCTATAAAATCTGTTATCGAAATAAAATAGATAAATCTGCAAATTGGGAAAATAACAAAAATCATCATAAATAAAATAGCAATACAAGTAAAGGCCTTACTTATATTGAAAGAAAAAAGTTTTGCTTTAACATTATTTAACGCATGATAGTTGACCACTCTGCAATCCAATTCTGTAATTCATCACTACTAAAACTGATAGCATTGACAGGAGTGATCTCGGGGTTTAAATCCCACCAATCTGGCAAATCCAGTGATTGAATCACGGGGTAAACAAACATTGTTTCTGGTATTTGTTGTTGAAATTCTTTAGATAACATAAAATCTATAAATTTTTTAGCAGCAGAGATATTCTGAGTGCCTTCTAAAATTGCAATAGATTCAACTTGTCTAAATAGATCTTTTAAGACAACATTTTTTGTAGGAGGTATTTCCAAATTATTGAAATATGCTTCAGCCGATGGGCTAGTAGTATATGAAATAATCAAAGGTCTATCTCCTCCATTATGTGAAAAATGCGTGTAATAACCAGTGCTCCAACCATCAACGATTAGAGGATTATTCTCTTTTAATTGACTCCAAAAATCCTGCCAATTGTTTTTACCAAAATAGGAAATAGTCGTTAGTAAAAATTGTAGCCCTGGCGAAGAGGTGGCGGGATCTAATACTATCAATTTATCTTTCCACGCATCAGTTGTTAATTCAATTAAATCTTTTGGAGGAAGACTATTATCATATTTTGGATCGTAATTCAGGCTCACATATCCGTAATCAATGGGTGTAAAATAATTTGAATTTGAAAATTCATTAAGGATTTCATATGGAATCTTGTTACGTTCTTTTGCCTTGTAAGGAAGCAAAAGTTTATCAATTTCAGCGATGCCAATGTACGATATATTATCAATACCGAAAATAAGATCAGCTTCAGGATTACCTGCATTCAATCTTGCTCTTGTTAATACTTGATTTGCATCGCCTGCTTTTATAATTTGTATATCGATATTATTTATTGCAGTAAATTCATCTATAATTTCTTGTTTTGCGTCAAATGAATCATGTGTAAGTATTTTCAATGTAGTCACTTCATTTGAACTACAAGCAGCTATCAAAATAACAAAAAGTGGGAAAATAAATCGCAAAACATTCACCATGACAATCCTCCTAAAACACGTAGGAGACGCCAAAAGATTTGCCACATTCCTACGCATGATTTAACATGTTCAGGTTCGAAGGGTTGGCGTAAACCTCTCAGCAAATGCTCCCCTTGCGGACAATAAAAATTATAGCATCACAAAATAAGTCTGTCGTGTAATACTTCTGAAGAATTTATTAATTTTTTGAAACCAGATTCAAACGATGTAGAATTTGAGATGACAGAAACTTTTTCTTCATTAGTGATTTGATCATAGTTTTTCAGTTGCAGATTATGTATGGCAAGATCGGCATCAGAAATTATATATGGCATCTTACTTCTTTCATTTATTCGTTCTTTTATAATATTATCTTCAACATCTAACCAAATGAATTCTGAGGGAATACTAAGTTCATCGAATAAATTTTGCATATCGCTTCTTTCACCAGTTTTTAAATGTGCAGCATCAACAACAACTGAAAATCCATTTTGCGAATATTTTTTAACTTGCTTTCTTATCTCAGCATAAACAGAGATATTGCTTTGCTCACTATAAATATTAGATAACTTATTGCTATCAATATGATCATGCTTTGAAATACCAAACATCTCTTTTCTAATCACGTCTGATGATAAATAAATTGCCCCAATCCTACATGCTATAGCGCTAGAAACAACAGACTTACCTGAACCAGAAAGACCAGCTACAACAATAAGGCAAGGTTCGTGATTAATTTTTGAATATCTAACAGCTAGTTTAAAAAAATTCTTAGAGCTCTCTAGATATTGTTTTTTTATTTGATTATCTGCCGAATCGGACAAAGCAGCTAGGCCTTCGACTTTGCCACGAATCAAGGCACGTAAAAATTTATGATAAGGGTGTAGTAAACTGAAATATTTATCACCAGCAAGCGATAAATACCTTCCACAAACTTCATCAGCTAATATAGTATTATTGTATAAATCTAACCCCATTGTTAAAAAAGATAAATCATAACCTTTATCGACATATTTAAAATGAAAAGCATTTGAAAATTCAATACAATCAACAATATTTAAATTATTATTTTTATTGTGGTCTAAATAAAAATGTTTTAATTGCAAATCACCGTGACCAAAAATAATTTGCTTATCAGAATAACGAGAGTCAAAAATATATTTATACTTTTTTAAAGATTCCGACATATAACCAGCTATATGTTGAGCATCAGTTTTTTTCAAAGAATGACCAATATGAATTTGCTGTTGTGATAATTCATCATTGCACCATAATTGCTCACCTTTCCATCCTCCATGTTCTAATCCATCATTGAAAGGCTTAGCCTGCTGATGAAATGCAAAAATTTTTTTAACAATCATGTCAGCAAGATCTTTAATTGTAGTTTTATTTCTAATTATAGATTCCAAATTATCTTGCATATCAAGTTTTTTCATTTTAACTGCATATTCAATAATTTGATCCTTTTTATTATCTTCACCAATATAAATTCGACCTTCATGATTGATCATTATGCACACGACACCTAAATAAACTGCTGGTGCGAGAACGCTATTTTGTTCAACTTCATTTACGCAAAATTCATATCGCTGACTTAGCTTAATTTGATCTACAAAATCAAAACTCACAGGTTTTTTAATTTTATATACATATTCACCCGCAATAAAAACATATGAAAGATGTGTTTGTTCAAAATGTACCTGATCGACTTTATGATTATATGTGTCTGGTGAAAGCAGGGCTGCAACATAATCTGGATACATGAAAATTACCTCAATATAGATATTTAACAATGATTATTTCTAATGATAGACTAAGTTAAAAGGGTTTCAAATATGGAAAAAATTAAAAAAATTTTTCAACTACTTAAAAATTTTAAGTTATCAAAAACTATTTCTTCAAAACTACAATGTCCAGATTGTAAAATAAGTCTATTAGATGACAGCGGATATCTTTCTATGGGGATATGTAGTGCATGTGGCCATAAAGATACTCTTTCAGCAAAACAATGGATCAATTTAATTTTTGATGAAGAAAGTTTTGATGAAAAATTTTTAAATATTGATTCACCAGATCCTTTGCATTTTAATGATTCAAAACCATACAAACAAAGAATTAAACAAGCCAAAGATTCTACTGGAGAACAAGCAGCTGTAACAACTGGTTATGGACAAATTAGAGGAATTAAAGTCGTTGCAGCAATTTTTGATTTCAAATTTCTTGGAGGTTCAATGGGATATGCTGTAGGTGAAAAAATTACTGCAGCTATAGATAAAGCAATAGCAAAAAGGTTACCTGTTCTAATCATTACTTGTTCAGGAGGTGCTCGCATGCAAGAGGGAACTTTAGCTCTTGCTCAAATGATTAAAACTACAAATGCAATAAACAATTTACATGATGCCCATTTACCATTAATTGGTATTCTTGCAAATCCAACCACAGGAGGCGTGTTTGCATCATTTGCAAATCAAGCAGACATTTTAATTGCAGAAAGGGAAGCATTAATCGGATTTGCTGGCCCTAGAGTACGTGCAGTAAATAATTCAGATCAAGATCGAGTCCTTTCTGAAGAAATTCTTGAACGAGGTCTAATTGATAACATAGTGCCAAGAAATGAACTAAAACATTACTTAGAAAGAGTATTGAGTCTTATTACTGCCAATGAAATTAAAGTATCCTCCCCACAAACATCTATAAATTCTCATCAGAAACATAAAATATCCAATGGATGGGAATCTGTTACTACAAGCAGGGCATTGGATAGGCCCAGTGCAAAAGATTATATCGATCAGATCTTTTCTGATTTTATTGAATTAAAGGGAGATAGAAATGGCTTAGAAGACGAGGTATTGATTGGAGGTTTTGCAAAGCTTGCTTTAAAAAATGTAATGGTTATTGCTCAAGATCGAAATGGAGGTCAAGCAGAAATAACAAAAGGTCGCGTAAGTGCAACAGGATATAGAAAAGCAGTCCGATTAATCAAAATAGCTAATACATTACAGCTACCAATAATTTGTTTTGTTGACACGCCTGGCGCAAATGACAGTATTGAGAATGAAAAAATTGGACTTGCAAAATCAATTTCAGACACTATAGCTGCTTTATCAAATGCTCAGGTTGAAACTATTTCAGTAATTTTAGGAGAAGGTGGTTCAGGAGGCGCAATTGCTCTATGCTGTACAGATCGTGTGTTTATGCAAGAAAATTCATTTCTTGCTATTACTTCACCGGAAGGAGCAGCAGCTATATTATACAGAGATAAAAAACATGCTGAAGATGTTGCGAATGCACTAGGGGTTACCGCTTTAGAACATGAAAATATCGGTTTTGTCGATGAAATAATCCCAGAGCCTACCAATCACAGCATTAAAACATTAAAAGAAGCTTCTCGTTCCATTTATGATGTTTTAACTGAATCAATTATTTCATTGCAAAACCAAAATCAAAAAAGTAGATTAATTGCTAGAGAAAAAAAATGGAACGATTTAGGTAAAAACACAAAAATTTCTGGTAAAATTCAGAGATTACTACTCGGTATCACAAGAAAAATTAAAATTTAATCTTCGCTTTGAGATTCGCTATCATGCAAAAAAATACTTTTATCATGAAAAATAATCCTTGCTTTATCTTTTTGAGAATAAGAAGAATTTGCATGATGTATCTTCAAAGTTGAATCACCGCCTTCATCAGGAGAACGAAAAGCAACATCTTCAGGTAAAGCTGGGTCAAGCTTATCACGTCTTTTTCTATAACTAGCTAATGATCTATACATTGTTGTTTTATTAACTTCACCAGATTCACGTGCAATTGTAGAAGTATTTAAATGACTCTGTTGGCGTGAGGTTCGTTTTGCTGGCCTATGATTATTTTGTCTATTTTGATTGTTATTTCTTCTACGATTACGTGATCTATTATTGTAATTACTTCGATTCCGTGAATGCGAATTCTTACTTTTATTTTCTTTAGAGAGGACTTTTGATAAAGTCGTTTTTATTTTTTTAAACATTTTTCATTCAATTAAATACAATGGTTTTGTTACCTACAATAAATATTCTATCTTCGAGATGCCATTTCACTGCTCGTGCTAGAACAGAACGTTCTACTTCTTTACCTAATTCAATAATTTTTTTTCTGCCTTCACGATGCGTTAATCGAATAACATCTTGTTCAATAATTGGCCCTTGATCTAAATCTTCAGTTGCATAATGAGCCGTAGCTCCAACAACCTTAACACCTCTTTGCATAGCTTGTCCATATGGATCAGCGCCAACAAATGCAGGAAGGAAAGAGTGGTGGATATTGATAATTTTATTTTGATAAATATTGGTAAAATTATTAGACAAAATTTGCATATACCTTGCTAGAACTACCAAATCAATTTCATGATCTTTTAACAATGCTAAAATTTGTTCCTCTTGTTGATTTTTATTTTTGCTATTTACAGGTAAATGATGGAATGGAATTCCAAAAGCAATAACTTCTTTTTCTAGCTTGTCATGATTAGAAATAATTAGTGGTATGTCAGCATTAATTTCACCACTGCGCCATCGCCATAATATTTCAAGAAGGCAATGATCAGTTTTTGATGCCAGAATTGCAATCTTTTTACGCTCTTCATCTCTAAAAATATTCCAATTCATTTTATACTCATTAGCAACCAATGAACCAAAATCATTTTCAATATTTGCAATATCAACCAACTGAGCATCATATTCAAAAACCAAACGCATAAAAAACATGTTTTTTTCGTCAACGGACATACTGTGCTGGTCTGCATGTACAATATTGATATTGTTAGATGCCAAAAAATTTGTTACTGAGGCAATAATGCCAGGTTTATCTGGGCAAGAAATCATCAATTTTGCAGACATTAAAGCTTTGTTAATCATATTGCTCACATTTTCCCTTTGATCGACGTTTAACATTAATTACTTTTTTGAACAACCAAAACACCAACTGAACCAAAAAGAAATGACTGTTTTTTTCTTACACTGAAATGTTTTTCTTGAAAATATATGCCAAGTTCATCGAGAGTAAAAAACTTTTCTATCGAGTAATTTAAATATTGATAAGCATTACTATGACCAGAAACCAAGCGACCAATCACGGAAACAAGGTATTTACTATACATTTTAGAAAAGAAATTTATTAATCTATGACGATTTGATTTTTTAAATGCATCGATAACAATAATTTTTCCATCTGGTTTTAAAATTCTATCAATCTCATTTAACAACAAATCAATATCTGAAATGTTTCTTAAAACAAATGACATAGAGCAAATATCGAATCTATTTGATTCAATTGGCAGCATTAAGGCATCGCCAATTAAAAAATTTGCCTTCTGAGAGTATTGATTAGATTTGTTAAAAGCAATTTCTACCATTGGTTTTGCAAAATCTATACCTACAATAGAATTTTTAGAATACGGCAAACAATCAAACACAAAATCACCTGTTCCACATCCAATATCTAAGACGCTATCGTTTTCAGTGATTTCTTGTTTAACAATCTTTTTACGCCATTTCTTATGTTGCCCAAATGTAAAAATATTATTCATAAGATCATATGTATGAGAAATATCACTAAACATATTTTGTATGTATGAGTGTTTTATTTTTTTATTTTCTAAATTTTCAAATTCATTTTTTTGGGACATAGCATGCCAATGACAATACACATTCTTCTATTGCAATAGTGTATAATACGCCTACGTTAAAACAAATAAAAAAAATGCAACAAAAATTAAAATTAACCAGAGCCTGGGATATAGAACGAGAACAATCAATAGATGATGAAAATATTGACGAACATATTATTTCCGATGCAGAATGTGAAATAGAAACAAAATTATGGAAGCCAATAAATCCTCGTATTGACACAAAGTTTTCTTATACAATTGTAGATGGCACTGAAAAAACGCATGGAGCGTTCATTACAGATATTAATAGTGAAGAATGTAATGTTATTCTTGGCTCTATTGTCGTAGGTGCAGTAGAAATTACGCCGCAAGAAGCAAACATTCTTGAAAATGATGCTGCGCCAATTATTCGTAGATATAAAATACAATTCACTCCGGAGAATGCAAAAGATCCAGTAGAAAATCTTAGTATGCAAATTGGTAATAGCAGTTTAATGTTTCAAGGAATAAAGCAGAGTCAATCAAAAAAATCAAGAAACCTAAATAGTGTAAGAAACCTCATGGATAATCTGACAAGTCTAATGAGCAAAGAGGAATTAAAATTGGCTAATTCATTAGCTGATTCTAATGAAATGATTTTTTTAGATGGACCTATTTCACAGCCAAAAAATACAAAAAACAATGTCATTGGCTATATTAAAGGAATGCGACAGTTGTATTTACCCCCTAATAAATTAACCATTTTAGAGGAGCTTAATGAAGGCAGCCGAACACCAATTTTCCGTATACCGCATGATACATATGGTAATAAATTGTCATGGTTTGTATGCATTAAACAATTTGATAATGATATTTACGATTATAAAGCAGGATTAATGAGATTTGAAATTAGTGAGGCCCAAATATCCATTAAACAAGCTATAAATTTTGCTGATGCAACGTGTGTAATTTTTCCAAGTATTGCTCCTGAGCCATTTAAGGATTCTCGTGCTCCACATAATCCCATCCCAGTTGGTGAACTAGAAAAGAGAATGAAGCATTTAATTGGTGATAAACACATAATTCATAGAGGTATTCGAAATTACATATATGAAACTAAGGATAGCTAATAATGAGTGAATCAAATGAAATTGGCATTGTAATTGGAGTTGAGCGACTTGCTTCAAATCCGCTTGATTTTTGGCTGTATGTGCAAGATAACAACAATGTACAACTAGATGACATCGTTTGTTTAGAAATTACTGAAGAAAACCAAAATGAACCAAGATTTATTTACGGAATTGTTGATGAAATGAAAAAAAGTCTGGAAGGAACAGATTTTGCATCAGATGCAGAGCTCTATCCCAATAAATTACCTTCAAAGCTTGCAGAAATTGCACATGTTTCAGTCTTAAGAGTAGAGCCCCAAATCTTCAATCCACCAACACCTGGACTAGCTGTATACAAAGCTACGGATAATAAATTCAAAGAAGCATTGTATGAAGACGTGATGGATCGCACTTTTGTGCTAGGACACACACGAACTGGTTTAGCGCAAGAAGAAGTGATACATGGCAATTTAGATTTCTTAGATGGTGAAAGTGGAGCACATGTTAATATCTCAGGAATTTCAGGTGTAGCAACAAAAACAAGTTATGCAACGTTTTTGTTGCATAGCATATTTTCTTCTTTGGAACAGCATGAAAAGAAAAAGAGAGCAAATACGCATGCAATTATTTTTAATGTTAAAGGCGAGGATTTGATGTGGTTAGACAAAGAAAATTCAAAAATGGATGAAACTTCACAAAAGATGTATAAAAAAATGGGCATTAAGCCGGAGCCATTTTCTAATATTCAATTCTATAGTAAGCCAAATGGACAAAATTCAAAATTACCAGCAAGTCGAGATGGAGAAAACGTAGAATTATTACATTGGACAATTGAAGATTTTTGTAAAGAACAATACATTCGATTACTATTCACAGAAGATGATTTTCGTACAACGCAAATAGAATCATTAGTCAACTTGGTGGCTTATAAACTAGAAAAAGATTTTTCAAAAGGTGGTAACAGTATTGATGCTTGCTCAACAATTTATGAATTAATAGAAGAAATTAGTGATTTAACAAACCCAGGGGTAGATACAAATGCCAAAAAAAATGAAGAAGGTGTTAGAGCTGGTTTATGGGTACAAGACACAAATATGAATGAGGCAACATGGTCTGCATTTATGCGACGATTACGAAATTCTGCTAGATATATTAATGACATGATTAGTGACGATAGTGAAATAGGTTCAGGCGTTCATTATAAACAAACCAATGTTACTGTTGTCGATATCCATCAATTACATGGGAGAGCACAGAAATTTGTTGTTGGAGTCATTTTAAAGGAACTGATTGCCGACAGAGAAAAAACAGATGCGGGAGGTGAAAATAGTCCTGTCTTTATTGTCCTTGATGAATTAAATAAATATGCACCCAAAGATAACTCAAGTTCAATTAAAGAATATCTTGTTGACATAGCAGAACGAGGGCGTTCAATGAATATCATTCTCATCGGTGCACAACAAACTGCATCTGAAATTGAACCACGTATTGTATCCAATAGTGCATTTCGAGTCACGGGTCGTTTAGATGCAGCGGAATCTGAAAAAAGTGAATATGGCTACCTCACGCAAGCAGCTAAAACAAGAACCAAATTATTGCAACCTGGTACGATGGTTGTCACACAACCACAGGTTCCAATTCCTATTCTTTTACAATTTCCTTTCCCGGCATGGGCGACAAAAAAAAGTGACTTTAAAAATAAAGGGACGAAAAAAATGCTCGATGAATTTGCATCAGATGATTAAGGAAATGATCAATGAAGATATTGCATACTAGTGACTGGCATATCGGCAAAAAATTAAAGGGCATCGATCGTATATCAGAGTTTCAGGAAGTTCTTAATGAAATTACTGAAATTGCAATTAACGAAAATGTAGACTGCATAATTATCGCAGGTGATATTTTTGATAGTTACTCACCGAGCACTGAAGCAGAAAAATTATTTTATAAAACTATGACAGCAATCAATAGTCACAATATTGACATTGTTCTTTTCCCAGGCAATCACGACTCTCCAAAAAAAATTGAAGCAATGTCAATCCCATTAAATGAGTTTGGCATACATGTTGTACATGAAACAAATTTTGATGAGTTAGAAAATAACATCATAACAATTGAAAAGAATAATGAAACACTACAAATAGCAGTAGTGCCATGGTTAAACGAAAACACACTTGCAAAAATAAATCCGAGCAAGGCTATAGAACAATCTCGCCAAGAAACAGGACAAATGTATGGTGCATTATTAGAAGAATTATTCACTGAACTAGTCAACAAACTCGACTCTAATGCAATTCGAATTCTTACCAGCCATGTTTTAATTAATGAAGCAATAGTTCGAGATGCCGATCAAGAAAATGATATATCTGAACGAAGACTGAGTCTTGATAAGGTGACATATGGGGTGAAAAGTTCACAACTCCCAAAACAAATTAATTATACTGCGCTAGGGCATATCCACAAACCACAAGCAATCATGCATGATAGCCCAGTCCATTATGCTGGTTCAATTTTGCAATTTAGTTTTGCAGAAGCTGAACAACAAAAAGTTGTTTATATTGCAGATTGTCATGCAGGGGAAAAAACCACAGTCAAAACAGTTCACTTAACAAAAGGGAAGATGTTAAAAGAACTCATTGGAACTTATGAAGATGTCCTTGAACAGGCATCAAATTACAAATCTGAATATATAAAAATTACACTTACGGATGAAATACCTCCAAAAAATTACCGAACTATGCTTGAAGCTCAAATTCCTAACGTCATTGACATTAGAATTCGTAATAAAAACATACAACGTGTCGTTGACCAAGATTCGCGTAAACAACTTTCAGAATTAGAACTATATAAAAACTGGTTGCACGATACAGGATCAGACACAAAATTAGAAAAGAAAAAATTAGCAATATTTAAGCAATTATTTGAAGAAGTGAAGTCTAATGAAACCAACTAGCATAGAAATTAAAGGTATTACAAGTTTTCAAGAAAAAGAGGTCATTGACTTTGCACAACTTGGAAACTTATTTGCAGTTATTGGTGCAAATGGCAGTGGTAAATCATCAATCTTTGATGCAATGACGCATGCATTATTTGGCGGCCGAGCTAAATCAGGAAAAGATACTGGATTAAACGATTTAAAATCACTACCAGATGCATCAATACAATTCAAATTTGAACATCGAGGAAACAGTTACGAAATTCTTAGATCAGCAAAACCTAATCAAAGCTATTTCAGAAAACTCAATGCTGATAATGAATGGGAGATCTTAGCTGAAAGATTAGAAGATGAGGTAACCAAAGCAGTCGAATCAACTATTGGGTTAAATCTCAACCTTTTCAATAAAACAATTTTAATTCCACAAAATAAATTTGCTGATTTAATTGCTCAAGATGCAAAAAGTAGACGTGCAACTTTCTCAGGACTGATTAGCGCAAATATTTTTGAAAAAATGCGAGATATAGCATATAGCAAAGAAAAAGAATTAGAAGATCAATTAAATACAATGCAAGGTGCACTGAACGTATACATCGCTCAAATATTGAAAGGTGAAAATTTAGAAATAACAACCCAAACGGATATACCTATCAAAGAATTACAAAAAATAAAAAAGCAAAGCGAAAAAGATAAAAAACAAATACAAGAAGAAATTCAATTATTAGAAAATACAAAAAATGGGATGATAGAGCTCGATGCTGGACTCATGCAGGAGCAGCAACGAGAAACAAATATCAAACAGTTAAAAGCAAATATTGAACTCTTAGAATCAGAAATTAAAACACTCGCTGAAAAAGAAAAGCACGATACCAAACAGTACCAACTTCACAAAAAAGAATTAGAAAAAATACAATATGTTCCAAATAGTAAAGAGGCGCTCAACCATTGGCAAAACAAATACCACCTCGAGCAAAATAAGGCAGTGATTGAAAAACAACTTATTGAAACAAATGAAATAAAATTAATTAGTGAATTAAATAAATCTATCTTACAAGCAAACACAGAAATTGAAAACAAAATTATAATTTTATCTCAAATCGTGAATTATATAGCTGGTCAAGTCAATACAAACACCTACATTCAAGAACAGCTAGAAAATTATCTATTAATCAAACAAGAAATGCATACACTGTCATCAAAACACAAAGAATTAGAAAAAGCTGAGGTTAATAATGAAATAGCATCAATATTAGCCAAGCTCAGTGTTGGAGATTTATGCCCAGTCTGTGGGAATAAAATCACAACACTTAAAGCCAATACCAAGGAACAAGAAATATCCAGAGATGTCTATGATGAACAAAAAAAACACTTAGAAGAGCTAAACAAAAAATTATACAGTATAGAAGAACAATTAAAGAAACATATAGATAATATTCAAAAAGCAAGTAACGAAAGCTTAGTGAAAAAAATACAAGAGAGTAAAAATCAATATGAATCATTAATTCCAATTGGGAAAAAGTATAAAGACTTCTTTGAAGCAAACAAAATCTCTCTTTTAAATGTTCAATTAGAAGAAGATGTGAGTTTGCAACTAGATGAAATAACTACCATGGCTCATGAAGCAGCAAGCGGATACATTGCACTACAAGAATTTATAAAACTAAGCAATCAATATAATGATCTACAATCGCAAATTAGCAAACAAGATATCGAATTAGGACGATACGAAGAGATAATCAAAAAAATAAAACCAAAAAAATCTAATATTACAGACATCATTAGCAACTTAGATAAAAATGAAGAAACTTATAAAAATGTCCAGGAAAAAATCATCGACTTAGAAATAACTATGCAAGAAGGCCAGCTTGCATTACAAAGTAAAAGCGGTGAACTAAAGGCAACAAAAAAACAATTTAGTGACGAAGAAAAACAAATACAGAAAGATAAAGAAAAAATAGAAATGATTCTCAATAGAATAAATAGTGATTTTGCAAATAAAAATGACGAAGTAGATAAGTTGCTAAAAACTATCAAAAATCCCGCAACTGCATTGTCAGATATGCTAACTGACAAAATTGATGATGTTACTCAACTTCTAGAAGCTAGCAAGGAGATCGAAAAGGAAAATGAAACCAAACTAGACGCATCAGAAGCAGCTATAAAAATCAAGCAAGAAAGCGCTGAATTAGAATCAAACTATACGTTATTTCAAGAAGTTAAGGAATCTCTGAATCCATCTGCCTTTCCAGAATATATGCTAAATCAAGTGATCGAAAATATTTTATTACTAAGTTCAGCAAAACTACAAATACTCTCACCATCAATAGAATCAATGTCACAAGGAGAAACAGGTCAATTAGTGATCTCTGATAAAGGAGAAGAGAGAAAAGTTGTCACACTTTCAGGAGGAGAAAAATTTATTTGTAGCCTTGCAATGATTTTAGGTATTTCTGAATACATATCAAATTTGCAAGATAATGAACAACACATGAGCATGGAATCACTCATTATAGATGAGGGTTTTGGTAGTCTGGATGAAGAGAATTTAGATATTGTGATTGAAGCCCTAGAAGAAGTTGCAGAGGATAGAATGGTTGCCATTATCTCACATGTTAAGGATCTCGAAAAACGAATACCAAGTATCATAAAAGTAAAAGCAGGCACTTCTAACAAGATAGAAATTTTATAAATGCATATTAAACAAATACAACTGAAAAATATTCGTACCTTTGAAAATGCATCAATGGAATTTTCAAAAGGTATTCATTTAATAACAGGAAGCAATGCCTCAGGAAAAACCAATCTTCTAGAAGCCATTTTATATTTAGCAACAACAAAATCAATTCAACATCGTAACGATAAAAATATTATTTCACAAGAAGCATTAAGTAATAGTGTTCTGCCAATTGCAAAAATTTCTGCAGTCATTGAATCTGAGCAACATAATCACGATATTGATATGATGTTCAGTAAACCCATTAAAGAATCAATAGCAAATGACAATCAAGGTACCGGCAGATTAACAAAAAACTTTCGACTCAATGGCGTTACAAAAAAAGCATCAGATGTGATTGGCACACTAAGGGCAGTATACGCATCACCGAATGATATGGAAATTATTCTGGGAAGCCCTTCAGAGAGAAGAAAATATCTTGATATATTGATCTCGCAATTTGATAAAGATTACCTGAAAAATTTACAAAGATATAATCGAATCATCAAACAAAGAAATAGCCTACTCAAACAAATAAAAAATATTAAAAAAAGACACGGTGAGCTTGATTATTGGGATGATCAAATTGCTGCAACAGCTATTGAAATCATTAATAAAAGAAAATCTATCATCAATCAATTATCTATGTTGGCAAAAAAACATTATGAGATATTGGATAAAAATAATGATCAACTCGCTATCAACTATTATCCATCATTACCTAAAAATAATAATTCGCTGTCAACGCAAGACATCGAACAAAAAAAATTTTTACAATTCCTGCAAGAAGTAAGAAGTAAGGATTTGCAGCAGTCAAATACAACAATTGGCCCACATAGGGATGATATCCTAATTTATCTAAATACACTGCCCTCAAATGCATTTAGTTCAAGAGGGCAACAGAAATTGATTACTATCTGCATGCGGTTAGCAGAAGCACAAATTTCTAATCAAATTACCAATGAACAACCTGTGCTTTTATTAGATGATATCCTTTCAGAATTTGACGAAGAACATAGGAATTATATTGTCGAAAATACAGAATATGTAGAGCAAATTTTTCTAACGACACCTGATTTAGCGAACGTACCAAAGTCAATGATTGCTAGAGCAGTACAATTGCAAATTAGATCAGGTGAAATTAAAAAATTCTAAATTGACAAACCATCTGCTCGCAAATCAATAATTGCTTTTTCAAAAGCAGATACGGTATTATCAATATCTTCATCTGTGTGCGCAGAAGAAAGCACGCCACCAGTACCAAATAAATCAACTCCATGATTAAATAATGCCCATTTCAAGGGCAAAATAAGATCTGGACGAACACCTTCAGGTGGATTGCTATCAATCCAATGAGTTTGTGCAAGTTCATCCAAGCCTTTTTGATTACTGTATCCAAAATTTAAATGCCACATTGAAGAAACTGTCCAGGCCCTACCGCTAACTTTATTATCCTTAAATAATTGATTTAATGATGCGATAAGTTGGTCAGACAGATAATCTGCTTTCTGGATATCATCGCCAGTACGTATAATATTTAATGCAATAGTGCCAGCAGTTGCAGAGATCGGATTAGCATTATAAGTACCCTGATGAGCTATTTTTTTTGCATCATTCCAATCACTGTCATCAGAAAATTCAATTTGCTGTAATATTTCTTTTTTGCCAGCTACACAACCACCAGGTAAACCTCCGGCAAGTATTTTAGCATGCGTAGATAAATCAGGTTGCAAATTATATAATTCTTGAGCACCACCTCTGCTCATTCTAAAACCAGTGATTACTTCATCCATAATGAAAATTGTGCCAGTCTCTTTAGTTAATTCATTAGCTTTATGCAAATATTCAACATCTAATGGATGCTCGCCCCAATGCGAGCCAGTTGGTTCGAGTATAAGAGCCGCTATATCTTTTTTCTTTAATCTTTTTGCAAGAGCATCAATATCATTGGGTTGTAGAATTGACAAAGAATTATAAAATCCTTCTGGAACACCTGGAGAATAAATTTGAGCATCATCCTCTTTGCCAACAACAAGATCATGCCAGCCATGAAAATGATTGTTTAACTTGATAACGCCTTCACGGTTAGTGTGTGCACGTGCTAATCTCAAGGCCATCATCGTCGCTTCTGTGCCAGAGCTTGTAAATCGTACATTCTCTGCACAAGGGACCATGTCAATAACTATTTTTGCCCATTCAATTTCTTGAGAATGTGATGAACCAAAATGTGTTCCAGATTTCAAAGCTTCTTGAACACCTTCAGTAATCTCATGTCTATTATGTCCTAACAGTAAAGAACCATGTCCACCAATATAATCAATGAGTTCATTTCCATCAACATCCCATTTTTTTCCTTTATCAGCTTTTTCAACATAAATTGGAAAAGGGCGAAACGCACGAATGTCATGCGTGACACCAGAAGGAAAAATTTCTCGACCATCTTTGAACAAGTTCTGAGAATTCAAATGCATTGAAACAAATTCTTTTTCTATTTTTGACATTATGCACCATTCATAAGCTTTATACTTATACTTATTATAACGCAAAAAAAAATTAGTAAAAATTAACAGGATGTAAAATGCAAAAAGAATATTTTAATATCACAAGAATTTATACTGAAGAAAATGGCGAAACCCATTTTGAAGACGTAATAATTGAACTACATGAATCATCTTCTCAAGCTCTTGAATCAAGAAAATTCAAAGCTGAAGGAATAATATTACGAAAAGCTCCAGCTACACAAAAAAGAGAATGGCATTTAGCTCCAGAAAAACAACTTGTAGTATCTATTTCAGGAAAAGCCATTGTAACTGTAAGCGATGGAGAGACAAGAACTTTTGGACCTGGTTCAATTCTATTAGTTGAAGATACAGAAGAATTTAGTAAAGGCCATACTACTGTCGCAGATGAAAAAGCAGGAGAGCGTAAAACGTTATTTATTCCTATAGAACCGAATCAATTATTCATTAAAAACTGAACAATGTCGAAATAAACGTCGATATATTCCATTCGTTTAATATAATAGAATAGTTGATCTATTTTATCTGCGCCGGTAGCTCAGCGGATAGAGCATCAGTCTTCGGAACTGAGGGTCAGGGGTTCGAATCCTCTCCGGCGTGCCATGAGAAAGGAATACAATGACAAAAAGAATTTGCATGATGACTGGTAGAGAATTTGAAGATTCTAAAGAAGGCTTTAAATATAACTTTGAAGGCACATGGTATTACATCTTTGATATGGGAGAAAGAAACAAATTTATTGTTGAACCACCAAAATATATTGAGGAAGCTAAAAAAAATAAATGGTTATAAACACTAACTTTAAGAAAATTTAATTTATATTTATGTTTTCTTTAATTTAATAACATAAAATTTTTATACTCATGAAGTAATCTGATGCAAAGTTGATGGTTGCGAAAGGAATCATAAAATGCAAACAGAAAACATAAAAAAAATAATTGTCATAGGAGCTGTATGTGCAACAGTTGGGTTAATTACATATGACATGCAATATAGAGACCAAGAGCAACGGGTTCGGTCTCGAATTGGGCCAAATATTGAATCAATAAAAAAGATGAATATTCAAAAAGACATGCAAAAAATGCCGGCATTAAAAACGCCAAGCATGGGTAAACCAAGCATGGGTAAACCAAGCATGGGTAAACCAA
>CEUQ01043867.1_pt1 | contig 32874 bp, 26 predicted proteins | sample 361491 | NCBI WGS metagenome assembly CEUQ01 (sample SAMEA2622796, study PRJEB7988) | marine metagenome | biome: marine biome (ENVO:00000447); feature: marine epipelagic mixed layer (ENVO:xxxxxxxxx); material: "saline water (ENVO:00002010), including plankton (ENVO:xxxxxxxx)" | depth 120 m | reverse complement strand
AAGCTAGAGCGCATAAAATGGATATTAAAGCTCTTGGTCATTATGCTTCTGCAGGAGAAACTTTAAAAGAGAGAGATGCTCAAGGTAATATAGTTAGAGAATCTGATACCGAAGGTTTAGGAGTAGGAAGACAAGTAAATATGGCTGGAAAAGCTAGAAAAAAAGGAGCTAAATTTACAAGAAGAGCGAATAGATTAAGACATAGAATGAAAGATTATGAAGGGCATAATCTTAGAGAAAATGAAATTGGTGGACAATACTATGGAGATAAAGCTAAGTTTAATCAAGATCCAAACTTTGGGGCTCATGATCAACGTAATGCACGAGCACGAGCAGCTGGAGGTTCAGCTACAATGAATGCAAAAACAACCTCTCCTACGCCAAAGTCCTTATTAGAAAATGAAGCAATGGTTGATACGACTAAACTTGGAGATACTGTAAAGAAATTAAGAAAAAAACATGGTTTAACTTCAAGTAAAGAAATAGATGAATCTATAAAGAATATCGGGACTGCCTAATGATTACTATATCTTAAAACAGAATAGAACTGTATAAATCTAACCAAAACACAAACACAAACATAAACATAAACACAAACAAAAAATGGCAAAATTTATAGAATTTAACGTTATGGGTAATGCTTCTAGTTATTTAAATACAAAACATTTAATTAACGTAGATGTTATTTCGGAAATAAAGCAAACTGCTGCTCAAACTTTAGAAGTACAATTAAACGCAGTACCTAGTGGAAAAGATCTAATTACACTTACAGCTAGTACTTCTACTAGTTCACAGGTAAACCCAACTAATTCAACTGGTGCTCCATTAGGAGATGCTGTAAAATCAGCAATGACCGCTAATCCAGGTGGTGTAAAAGCTAGTGCGCAATTGGGTAAAGATCAAGCTGCAACTCCTCTTCAAATGTATTGGAGTGATATTCAGTGGGCATAATAATTAGTTGATGAAATCACGAGGATTAGGCGATTCTATTGAAAAGTTTACCACTAAAACAGGTATTAAGACCATCGTTGACTCTGTCTCTGAAGGTCTTAATATTCCTTGTGGATGTCAACAAAGAAGAGATGCATTAAATAAAATGTTTCCATATTCAACAAGATCATAATGGCTTTTAAACTAGGTGAACCTCCATATAAACCAACAGCTCCAGTTCATGAAGTTGAAATGGAAGAAGGTATACTTGGAAAAGCTGATAGAAATGGAAATATATTAATAAATAAAAAAATAAGAAACCCTAAGCAACGAGAAGAAGTTATTGCTCATGAAGACTATCATATAAATGATATAAAAATGGGGATCCTAGATTATGATGACAAGTGTGTTTACACTCGTAAAAGCACTAAAGATAAATGGAAATGTCATCCTCGATCTAAAATGAAAGAAGGTAGTTCTGCTTTAGCTTGGGAAAAAAGAGCACATAAACACGCATAAAAAAAAACAAAATGGGAAAAGGAAATAAATCAGTAGGTCAAGTACACCCAATTCTTAAACATATGAATAATTTAGGAGGTAATCCTGAAATTAAATATGATCCAATTTCACACGATGAAAAAGGAATGGGTAGAGGTGGTCATTTAGGTAAAAAATAAATGAGTAAAAAAAAAGCTTTTAAAGATACTGGTGTAGGAAAATTCTTAATAGAAAAAGCACCTAGTATTTTAGGTATTGTTGGAGATGCAATATTACCGGGTAACGTTATTTCAGAATTAATAACAGGTAATAAGGATTTATCTGAAGGAGATAAAGAAATTGCTTTACAAAAACTAACAATAGAAAGAGCTGAAATTGATGGAACAACAAGACGGTGGGTTGCAGATGCTCGTTCAGGAGCGTGGCTTGCTGCTAATGTTCGTCCATTAACATTAATATTTTTAACAATTAGTTACGTTATAGGATGGTATTTACACTATCCATTAGAATCTATTACTGGGCTTCTATCCATTGTTATCGGAGGTTATTTCGGTTCTCGTGGAGTTGAAAAAGTATTTGGAAACAATAAACATAAATAAATAAAAAAAATGGGAATATATCAAAAAAATTTAAGCGATGCTGCTACCCATGCTGTATCTATTGGAACTGTAGCTACTTTAAGAGCTCCTGGTGCTAGTTCAGCTGGTATACCTGTAGGACAATTTACAGATACTACAGGAAATATAGCTGCAGTCGCTCAAACTGTTACAGCTTTTGCTTCTGGAGGTACTTTTTTAGGTTCAGCAAGTAACACTCAAAATAAACAATGGGGAGCATGGTACACTATTGAAACTGACAGTGCTGGTGCTATAACAAATGTAAGAGTGGTACAAACAAGGCCAGATGGATTAAATCAAGGCGCAGCTGTAGGTGCACCTCTTAATCCAGGAGCAGGTCCTAATATGGGTGCTGCTACACAAACTATTATTTTTACCGCATCAGATTTAAATACAGCTTTTGGACAAACTAACATTACTGGTACATTAGAAATAGCATTAGCTGGAACTGATTTACAAGCACCAACTAGTGGTGGAGATGCTGGTACTAATGCTGTGTATGAAGCAGAACCTGGTTTTGGAGGATTTGTATTATATGTAGGAGGTACAGGTGATATTAAAGTAGAATTTGCTTCTGCACCACCAAATCAAACAGTTATAGTACAAAGTATTCCAGCTGGAACCACTTTAAGTATGTTAGTTAGAAAAGTTTATACAACTGATTCAGCTACAACTGCTACAGAAATGGTAGCATTATATTAATAAAAAACAATTAAATTAAATTAACTCAAATGGAAAAAGAAGAAACAAAAAAAGAAGGATGTTCATCTTGTGATGAAAAAAATAAAGTTGCGGGTAAAATTACTGCAGAACAATTAACTACTATAAAACAACAACAAGAAGATATAACTAAATATCTTAAAGAAATTGGTTTTATAGAAACACAAAAACACGGTCTTTTACATAAATATGCCGGTGTAGTTCAAGATGCAGAGGAGTTTAAAACTAAATTAGAAGAGCAATATGGTGGTATAAATATTAGTCTTGAAGACGGTAGTTATACAATGATTGACACTCCTAAATCTGAAGAAACAAAAGATAGTGAGTAGTATTATAAGAAAAATCAGTATTGGATCTGATTATAAAAATGATGCCATGCACTATGCTGTTGGACAACAGGTGTATGGTGGTCATACTATTTCTCATATTTTAAATGATGAAGAAGAACAATCTTATAATATATTTATAAAAAAAGGAGATGAAATTTTACCTTGGAAAAAATTTAATTCTCAAATGGCTATATCTGTTGAATATGATTTAGAATATTAATGAATAGTTTATATCAATTTATTATAAAACCTATTGGTGAAAGATATAAAAACAAAATTAATATAGAAGGACAAGAATTAATTGTTAATTCTACAATATCTAGTCATAAATTTGTAAATAGAGAAGCTGAAGTTGTTAGCGTACCTTTAATTTATAACACTAATATAAAAAAAGGAGATAAAGTTATAGTACATCATAATTTATTTAGAAGGTATTATAACATGAAAGGTAAATCTGTAAATAGTACTAAATATTTTAAAGACAATTTATATTTTGCTACTCCATTTCAAATATATATGTATTATAAAAATTCATGGATTACTAATGAAGATTATTGTTTTGTAAAACCTTTATTAGAGGGGGAAAAACTTTTAAAGAATAAAGGTATATTAAAATATGGTAATAGTTCATTAGAAGCACTCCAAATTACTCCAGGAGATATGGTAGGGTTTAAACCAATGAGGGAGTTTGAGTTTATTGTTGATAATGAACTTTTATACTGTATGGAATCAAATGATATTGTAATTAAATATGAACACAAAGCAAACCAAAAAGAATATAATCCAAGCTGGGCAAAAAGCAGTTGAAGAATTAATTAAAGTTGCTAAAGAAAAAATTGTAGATTCAGAAGATGATGTTTCAGCCGATAGATTAAAAAATGCCGCGGCTACAAAAAAATTAGCAGTATTTGATGCTTTTGAAATATTAAACCGTATAGAAGAAGAAGAAAATATGTTAAAAGAAATTAAAAAAGAAAATCGTAGCAATAACTTTAAAGGTTTTGCTGAAGGTAGATCAAAATAATGTATCAACAAACTTTATATAAAATTTTATCTGATCATATTAAACCAAACATAATAAAAAGAAATAATAGATATAAAAAATGGAAATATGGGTACGATCAAGAAAATGATATCGTGGTTATCAGCAAAAGTGGCCAAATTGGTGAAATATATGAAATCCAAGGTCTCAAAATTGCTTTACCGTTAGAAGAAAAAACATATAAAAGAGCAAACAAAAAAGAAGAACAATATTGGGAAGTATTTGATTATCCAAAATCTTTAGAAAGATTAAAAACAGTTTTTGATTGGAATAACACTTCCTTAGATTTTAAAGATAAATGGTATGATTACATTGATGAAGAATTTAAAAGACGCGAAGAAGGCTTTTGGTTTTATAACAAAGGTATTTCTACTTATATTACTGGTTCTCATTATATGTACTTGCAGTGGACCAAGATTGATGTTGGGAAACCAGAGTTTAGAGAAGCAAACAGACTTTTCTTTATTTTTTGGGAAGCGTGTAAATCCGATACTAGGTGTTATGGAATGTGCTACCTTAAGAACCGTCGATCGGGATTTTCTTTCATGGCATCCTCAGAATTGGTACACCAGGCCACTATATCCTCAGATTCACGATATGGAATATTATCTAAAACTGGAGCTGATGCGAAAAAGATGTTTACTGACAAGGTGGTACCAATATCAGTTAACTATCCCTTCTTTTTCAAACCGATCCAAGACGGTATGGACCGCCCCAAGACCGAACTCGCATATAGAGTCCCTGCCTCGAAACTTACCAGAAAAAAACTGGAAAATCACACAACCATTGAAGAGGAACTCCAGGGCTTGGACACGACCATCGATTGGAAGAACACCGGTGACAACTCCTATGATGGGGAGAAACTCCAACTCCTCGCGCACGATGAATCAGGGAAATGGGAGAGGCCGGATAATATCCTCAACAACTGGAGGGTCACGAAAACAACGTTAAGATTAGGTAGTAGAATAGTTGGAAAATGTATGATGGGATCTACCTCTAATGCTTTAGATAAAGGAGGTAGTAATTTTAAAAAACTATATGATGCTTCAGATGTTACAAAAAGAAACCGCAACGGACAGACTAATTCAGGATTATATAGTTTGTTCATACCTATGGAGTGGAACTACGAAGGATACATTAATACTCATGGCATACCTATATTCGAAACTCCAAAAAAAGCCGTCAAAAGCATTGATGGATCCGAAATTAACATTGGAGTTATTTCCCACTGGGAAAACGAAGTCGAAGGTTTAAAAGAAGATCAAGATAGTTTAAATGAATTTTATAGACAATTTCCAAGAACTGAAAAACACGCTTTCAGAGATGAAGCTAAACAATCTTTATTTAATTTAACAAAAATTTACGAGCAAATAGATTATAATGAAGATTTAAAAAATACTAATATAATTACTCAGGGTAATTTTCAATGGGAAAATGGAATAAAAGATACTAGAGTATTATTTGTTCCTAACAACAATGGAAGATTTTTTATAACTTGGGTTCCTCCTGTTAATTTACAAAATAGATATTTAGTAAAAAATGGGATAAAATATCCTGGAAACAATGATTGTGGTGCTTTTGGATGCGATCCTTATGATATATCTGGTACAGTAGATGGTAGAGGATCAAAAGGATCACTTCATGGTCTTACAAAATTTACAATGGAGGATGTTCCTCCTAATATATTTTTTTTAGAATATATAGCCAGACCACAAACTGCAGAAATATTTTTTGAAGATGTTTTAATGGCTTTAGTTTTTTATGGAATGCCATTACTTGCAGAAAATAACAAACCAAGATTATTATATTATTTAAAACGAAGAGGTTATAGAGGTTATTCAATGAACCGACCAGATAAAGTTTATAATAAATTATCTGTAGCAGAAAGAGAAATAGGTGGTATACCCAATTCAAGTGAAGATATAAAACAAGCTCATGCTGCTGCTATAGAAGATTATATAGAAAATTTTATAGGATATAACGGAGAAAATTATGGGGATTTATATTTTCAAAGAACATTAGAAGATTGGGCTAAATTTAATATAAACAATAGAACATTGCACGATGCTTCAATAAGTTCTGGTTTAGCTATAATGGCTTGTAATAAAAATAGATATAGACCTATAGCTGAACGAAAATTAACAACTGTTCCTTTAGGTTTTAAAAAATATGACAATAAAGGAGTAAATTCAAAAATACTAAATTAGATGGTTAACATTAACTATAATAGTGCTTTCCCAGATCAGGTAGTACCTGAAGAAGAGAAAAAATCTAGACAGTATGGATTACAGGTAGCTCAAGCAATTGAAAGTGAGTGGTTTAGAAATTCTAGTGGTCAAAACCGGTTTATAAGTAATTTTCAAAATTTTAATAGATTAAGATTATATGCTAGAGGAGAACAACCAGTTCAAAAATATAAAGATGAACTTGCGGTTAATGGAGATTTATCTTATCTTAATTTAGATTGGAAACCTGTTCCTATATTATCTAAATTTGTAGATATAGTAGTTAATGGAATGACTGAAAAAGGTTACGATATTAAATCTTTTGCTCAAGATCCTTTTGCTATTAAAAATAAAACAGAGTTTGCACAAAATGCTATAAGAGATATAGAAAATAAAGAAATGATAGAGGGTTTACAAGCACAATTAGGCCCTAATGCTAATTTATTTGCATCAGCAAGTCCAGATGATTTGCCGGGAACAACAGAAGAATTAGATTTATACTTACAATTAAATTTTAAGCAAAGTGTTGAAATAGCAGAAGAAGAAGTTATTAATAATATTTTAGATTATAATAAATATGAACAAACAAAAAAACAGTTAGCGTATGATTTAACTGTTTTAGGTATTGGATGTGTAAAAACAAATTTTAATTTATCTGAAGGTATTACTATAGATTATGTAAACCCAGCTAATATTGTTTATTCTTATACAGATGATCCTAATTTTGAAGATATATATTATGTAGGTGAAGTTAAAAATATGTCTTTATCAGAGGTAAAAAGACAATTTCCTGCACTTACTGATGCTGAATTAGAAGAAATACAAAAATATCCAGGAAAAAATTCTTACGTAGATAATACGTGGTGGGGACAAGAAACTAAAGATCAAGTTCAAGTTTTATTTTTTGAATATAAAACTTATCAAGATCAAGTATTTAAAATAAAACAAACCGAACAAGGGTTAGAAAAAACATTAGAAAAACCTGATACTTTTAACCCTCCACCAAATGATAATTTTGAAAGAATAGCTAGATCTATTGAAGTATTGTATTGTGGTGCAAAAGTTTTAGGTTTAGGTAATAATTTACTTAAATGGGAACTAAGTGAAAATATGACAAGACCATATGGCGATACTACTAAAGTTAATATGAATTATGTTATTAGTGCACCTAGGATGTATCAAGGTAGAATTAATTCAATAGTAAGTAAAACAGTCGGTTTTGCAGATATGATTCAATTAACTCATTTAAAATTACAACAAGTTTTATCTCGAATGGTACCAGATGGAGTATATTTAGATGTGGATGGTTTAGCTGAAGTAGATTTAGGTAATGGAACTAATTATAATCCAGCTGAAGCATTAAATATGTATTTCCAAACTGGTAGTATAGTTGGTCGTTCTTTAACTCAAGATGGTGAAATAAATCGTGGAAAAGTACCTGTACAAGAATTACAAACGTCTAATGGAATGGCTAAAATTCAATCCATGATTCAAACATATAATTATTACTTACAAATGATTCGTGATGTTACTGGATTAAATGAAGCTAGAGATGGTAGCGTTCCAGCTAAAGATTCGTTAGTAGGTTTACAAAAATTAGCTGCAGCTAACTCTAATACAGCAACAAGACATGTTTTACAGTCTCTTATGTATTTAACTATAAGGGTTTGTGAAAATGTAAGTCTGAGAGTAAGCGATATGTTACAATTTCCAACCACAAAACAATCTTTAATAAGTAGTATTAATGGATTTAATATTTCTACATTAGAAGAAATAGAAAAACTTTCTTTACATGATTTTGGTATATTTTTAGAATTAGAACCAGATGAAGAAGAACAGGCTAATTTAGAACAAAATATACAAATTGCTCTACAAGCAGGTAATATTGGATTAGAAGATGCAATAGATATAAGAGAGGTAAGGAATATTAAACTTGCTAATCAAATGCTTAAATTGAGACAAAAAGAAAAGCAAGAAAGAGATAGAGCACAACAATTAGAAAATATACAAGCACAAGCTCAAGCAAACGCTGAATCGGCAGAAAAAGCTGCTATGGCTGAGGTTCAAAAAAATCAAGCACTTGCTGATACAGAAGTTCAAATAGAACAGGCGAAGTCTCAATTTGAAATTCAAAGAATGGAACAAGAAGCTTTAATTAAAAAACAATTAATGGCAGAGGAGTTTAGATATGATATGCAATTAGCTCAAATTCAAGGTCAAGCTCAACAACAAAAAGAAGCTGCTATAGAAGATCGTAAAGATAAAAGAATACGTATACAAGGCACACAAGAAAGTGAACTTATAAATCAAAGACAAAATGATTTATTACCTAAAGATTTTGAATCAGCCGGTAATGATACATTAGGTGGTTTTGGATTAGAACAATTTAATCCAAGATAAAAATTTATTATTAATTTTATATTATTATATTATGTCAAAAAAAGAAAAAAAAGAAACTATCAAAGAAAAAGTATTAGAAACTGTTGAAGAGGCTAAAGCCACTGTAGAAACAAGTGATGATAAACCTCCTAAAGAAGAGGGTACTTTTAAAATAAAAAAAGTTACTAAACCTAAACAATTAGGTGATGAAAAATTAGTACCCGATTTAGTAAAAGTAGATTTAAGTAAACCTAAAAAAGAAGAAAAAGATGCCGTTCCTACACCAGAGACAAATGTGGGCGATGCTCCTATCGAAGAACAAAAAGACAGTGGAGACAGCGAAAAAGTGGTTGGAGAAGTACGGGAAACCGAAGAAAAAGTAGAGTCTGATTCACCATTAAAAGAAATTATAGATGAAGAAGATAATACTAACAAGACAGGAGTGGATAGAAGCTCTGAAACTACCACTACCTCACAGAAACAAGAAGAAATACAACAGGAAGGAGAAACACAAAAACTTCCTGAAAACATAGAAAATTTAGTAAAATTCATGGAAGAAACGGGTGGTACTATTGAAGATTATGCCCGTTTAAATGCTGATTACAGTAATGTAAGTGATGAAGCATTGCTTCATGAATATTACAAACAATCTAAACCTCATTTGAATGCTGAAGAAAGAAACTTTATTATTGAAGATTCTTTTAAGTATGATGAAGAGGTGGACGACGAGCGAGATATAAAAAAGAAAAAACTTGCTCACAAAGAAGAGATAGCTAAAGCTCGAATGTTTTTAGATGGACTTAAGAAAGATTATTATGCGGAAATCAAGTTGAGACCCGGAGTAACTCAAGAACAACAAAAAGCAACAGACTTTTTCAATCGCTATAACGAAAATCAAGCAGCTAGTAAAGCTAGACATGAAAGATTTGTATCTAATACCAAAAACCTTCTTAACGAAGACTTCAAAGGTTTTGATTTTAAATTAGGAGATAAAAAATTTAGATACGGAGTAAAAGATCCTTCATCTGTGGCAGAAGCTCAAGGAGATATTTCTAACTTTATTAAGAAGTTCTTAAATGATAAAGGAGAAGTAGAAGACACTAGAGGTTACCATAAAGCTTTATTTGCAGCACGAAATGTAGATACTATTGCTAATCATTTTTATGAGCAAGGTAAAACCGACGCTATTAAAGATCAATTAGCAAAATCTAAAAATATTAGTACTGAACCAAGAAAAACTGCTTCAGGAGAAATATTTGTAGGTGGATTAAAAGTAAAAGCAATTAGTGGACTTGATTCTTCAAAACTAAGAATAAAAAAGAAAACGTTTAATTAAAAATAAATAATTATCAATTATGGGTGTATTAACTCCACAATTTGGCTCAATAGTTCCTGCTCCTAATCAGCAGCTATTAGCCAGTAATTACCTATCTTTTACAGATGGTAATAATGATTTTGCTCAGCAATATCTACCAGAAATATATGAACAAGAAGTAGAGAGATATGGAAATAGAACTCTATCAGGTTTTTTACGTATGGTAGGTGCTGAAATGCCTCTGACTTCAGATCAAGTTGTTTGGTCAGAGCAAAATAGATTACATATAGCGTATGATAACTGTGTTAACGATCAAGCTAACCCATCTATCATCACAGTACCTGCAGCTACAGCTCCTGGTGTTACAAGAAATGTAATATCTCCAGGTCAAACTATTGTAGTTTTAGACGACGATGGCAACGAAGCAAAGTGCGTTGTAACTGCTTCTAATACTGCTAATGGTCAAGTAACTGTTGCTCCTTATTTAACTACAGATTTAAGTGGTTTAGGTACTTCAGTAAAAATATTTGTTTATGGTTCAGAATTTATTAAAGGTGCGTCAACATCTAATGCAGGTGCTGGAGCTTTAGCTTTAAATAATACTGTACAACCACAAATAACTATTACTCCTGCTTTCCAGCAATATAATAATTCACCAATCATCATTAGAAATGTTTATACAATAAATGGTTCTGATATGGCTCAAATTGGTTGGGTTGAAGTTGCAACTGAAGATGGAACTACTGGATACTTATGGTATTTAAAAGCTGAATCTGAAACAAGATTAAGATTTGAAGATTACCTAGAAATGGTATGTGTTGAAGGGGAAATTGCTGCTGGGGCTGCTGGAAATAATGCTGCTGCATCAGGATTTAAAGGTACTGAAGGTCTTTTTGCTGCTATCTCATCAAGAGGTAACGTAGAGGTTGGATTTGCTGGAGCATCTGGTATCGATGATTTTGATCAGATACTTAAAAACTTAGATACTCAAGGAGCTATTGAAGAAAATATGTTGTTCTTACAAAGATCAACAGCATTAGAATTTGATAACATGCTTGCTAACGTATCTTATGGTGCTCAAGGAGGTACAGCTTATGGATTATTTGAAAATTCTGAAGAAATGGCTTTAAATCTTGGATTTAGCGGTTTCAGAAGAGGATCTTATGATTTCTATAAGACTGACTGGAAATATTTAAATGATGCGTCTACAAGAGGTGCTATTACTGGAATTCAATCCATCGAAGGTGTGTTGATACCAGCTGGTACTTCTACTGTTTACGATCAAATTTTAGGTACAAATATCAGACGACCATTCTTACACGTTAGATATAGAGCTTCTCAAACAGAAGACAGACGTATGAAGTCTTGGTTAACTGGATCAGCTGGAGGTGCTTACACTTCTAATCTTGATGCAATGGAAGTCAACTTCCTTTCAGAAAGATGTCTTGTAACTCAAGCTGCTAATAACTTTGTATTATTTAAAGGTATTTAATCCTATGAAACCAAAAGGGATTTAATATCAGTAAAGATGGAGCATCTTCGGGTGCTCCGTATCTTTACTTTAACTATTTAATTATATTATATCATGGCAAAAAAAATAAAAAATGAAGAGGTTGTTTTAGAAGAACCTAAACAGGTTATACAACCAAAAAAAGAAAAAATAACTTCCAAAGATAATTGGGAAGTAAAAGATAGAACTTATGTTTTAACAGGTGATAAAACACCTTTAACGTATAAAATTCCATCTAGACATACTACACGCCACGCGCTTTTGTGGTATGATCCTAAAACTAGAGAGCAACGAGAAATTAGATATGCAACTAATCAAAATTCTCCATTTAAAGACGAACAAAAAGGAGAGGCTACATTAGGTCATATTGTTTTTAGAGACGGAGCTTTGTTAGTAAAAAAAGAAAAAGAAGCATTACAAAAAATATTATCTTTATATCATCCTTTAAAAGGACAAAGATATAGAGAAGTAGATGAAGTTGTACAAGCTCAAGACGATTTAATAGATTTAGAATTAGAAATAGATGCTTTAAACATGGCAAGAACTATTGATATTGATCAAGCAGAAGCTATTTTAAGAGTAGAAGTTGGATCTAAGGTATCAGAGATGAGTTCTAAAGAAATTAAAAGAGATTTATTAATATTTGCTAAAAAGAATGCTAAACTGTTCTTAGATTTAGCAAATGATGAAAATGTACAATTACGAAATTTTGCAATAAAAGCCACAGAAGCTGGAATTATAAAATTAAGTTCAGATCAAAGAACCTTTATGTGGGCATCTAACCAAAAGAAACTTATGACTGTTCCTTTTGATGAGCACCCATATTCAGCAATGGCTCAATTTTTTAAGACAGATGAAGGCTTAGATGTCTTCAAATCAATAGAGAAAAAACTTTCTTAATATAAATTAATAAGGGAGGCTTTTTGCCTCCTTTATTATAATAATATAACATAAATGGCTATAAATGTAAATACGGTGTATCAAACTGTTTTGCTTGTATTAAATAAAGAGCAAAGAGGCTATATAACTCCTACCGAGTTTAATAGTTTAGGTACTCAAGTGCAATTAGAAATATTTGAAAAATATTTTGAAGATATTAATCAATTAATAAGAGTACCTCAAACAGATACTGATTATGCAGATAGAGTAAAAAATATTGATGAAAAAATAAATATATTTAAAACTGTTGGTGATGCTGTATACATTTCTACAACTACTTCAGGTGGAACTAATACCATAACTTATTGGGAATTACCAGCATTAAACATGTTCGGTGAAGAAGTAGTTTTTCATCGACTAGGTTCTGTTATATATAATGATGAAGTTGAAGTTCAAAGATTAGATAGAACTGAATTTTATCAAGTTAAAAAATCTCCCCTTACTAAACCTTCAAAAACTTTTCCCGTTTATCTTTTCGAGAATAATAGATTATATGTTCAACCAGAAAGTATTATAACTCAAGGAGATATAAAAGTAGATTATATAAGAAAACCTATTGACCCTATTTGGGGTTTTACCGTTGGAACATTAGGTCAATATATTTATAACGAAGATCCTTATAATGTAAATACTATGCCAACTGGTTCTCGTAATTTTGAATTACATGGTTCAGAACAAACAAACGTTATTTTACAAATATTAAAATATGCTGGTATTATAATTGAAGATCCTCAAATAGTACAAGACGCAGCTCAACAAGTTGCTATAAACGAACAAAACGAAAAAATATAATAGATAATGGCACAACCAGATGGAGGGTTAATTACCGAAAAAAATTCGCAATATTATGCAGGAGCTCAAATGTTTATTGCTACAGCAAATCAAACAACTTTTACTGCAACTTTTAATACTGATATAACTTTTGGAAGTTACGATCCTGCATCTCCAGATTATAATATAAATAATTTTAGATTATATACAAGTTTAACAGGAAATCCAGGGACATTTACTGAATACACTACAACTTATAGTGTTTTAAGAAATGTTTTTACACTTCCCGCTCAAGCTGAAGGTACTTATTTAGTTATTCAATTATTAACAGAAACTGGAGGCCAATTTGGAAATAAAGATGCTTATGGTAAAGTTACACAAGAAAATTATAATAGCTATGCTTATATTAAAGTAGAAGATTTAGTTAATAATTTTTTAGTGGCATATGTAGGAGAAGGAAAACTTATTCCTAGTGTAAAAAGAACTGATGTAATTTTTCACACTAAAAGAGCATTACAAGAATTTAGTTATGATACTTTAAAAAGTATAAAATCACAAGAGTTAACTATTCCTTATCATTTAAGTGTTCCAATACCTCAAGATTATGTAAATTATGTAAATTTATCTTGGGTTGATGATGTTGGTATAACTCATATAATTTACCCTACAACTTTAACTACAAACCCATACACTAAACCTATTCAAGATACTGAAGGAATTCCCACTCAAGATAATTTAGGTCAAAATTTAACAGGCACATCTATTACAGAAGAACGTTGGGATAGTCAAAATACAGAATTATTACAAGAAATAAGAGATGATATTACTGGAAGATTAATAGCGGATGGATTATATGGATGGTATGGTAATTGGTTTTATGGTTATGGTCAAAGATATGGTATGCAACCTGAGACTTCTCAAATCAACGGTTGGTTTACTATCAATGAAAGAAATGGAACTTTTGGGTTTTCAAGTGATTTAAAAGATAAAATAATAGTTTTAGAATATATATCTGATGGACTTTCGTATGAAAAAGATATGAGAGTACCTAAATTAGCTGAAGAAGCTGTTTATGCTTACATAAGTCATGCTATTTTAGCTAGCAGAATAAATCAACCTGAATACATTGTTCAGCGTTTACGAAGAGAAAAGAGCGCAAAATTACGTAATGCAAAAATAAGATTATCTAATATTAAATCTAAAGAATTCGTACAGATAATGAGAGGTAAATCTAAATGGCTTAAATTTTAAATAAATGGCAGAAGCTAAAAATTCTTTTATTAAATCCAAAATGAATAAAGACCTGGATGCCAGGTTATTACCTAATGGTGAATATCGTGAAGGAATTAATATACAAGTAAGTAAATCAGAAGGTGCCGACGTTGGAGCGTTAGAAAATGTTTTAGGCAATCAAGAACTTGTTGATCTTAAAGCTAAAAGTGGTTGTAATTGTAATTTAACTACAATAGGTTTATATACAGATGAAGTTAATAATAATATTTATATATTTTTAACAGATTTTAATGAAACATTATTAGATGGATATAATTTTCAATCTTTTAATTACTCTCCTTCTGCAAATAATTATATTTACTTATATAATACTTCTAGTAGAGAAACTATCGAATTAGTTAGTGGTGCTTTTTTAAATTTTTCTACTACTCATCCTATAACTTCTGTTAATTTATTAGAAGGAATTTTATTTTGGACTGATAATAGAAACCAACCTCGTAGAATAAACGTACAAAGTGCTGTTGATTTTTCTCCTAATTATTATACTTCAGAAGATCAAATTTCTGTAGCTACTTATGCTCCTTTTCAACCTATTGAATTATATCATAGAAGAAATGGGGCTTTTATTGTTAATCCTGAAGATAGTTCTACTTTTTCTTGGAATGATAATGTTGTTCCAGTTTGGTATAATGGTGGTTCTGCAGTGGTAGTAGATGATCCTTTAGGAGTTGCAAATAAAGCAGGGCAAAATAAAATTTTATTAGCTGCTGATAATAGGTTTGGATTAGCTCAAGAATTAGATGTAGAGAAAACATTAGTTGGATCACTAGTTACAGCTGCTGATGCTAGTGGTTTACCGATATCGCCAGATCCTATTCCAGCTAATACTGCTTTACAAAGTTTTTCTAATGGTAATGAAATTGCATTAATAGATCGAACAGCTCTTCCCGGATCTGAAAATCCAGTTAATTTAACTCAAGATATTGCGCCGGGTAGTATAATTTATTTTAATCAAAATTTAAATCCTATAACTTTAGGGGCTTTAGGTACCGATAATTGGGTTACAAGCATGGAGGATGCTAGTTCTCCTATGAATCCTGGAGGAAGTTATAATTCAGGGTATCCTGGCCTTACAACAAATCCTAATTATAATCCCAAATTTAATGGAGATCCTGACTTTTTAGAAGATAAATTTGTAAGATTCAGTTATAGATTTAAGTATGAAGATGGTAATTATTCTATAATGGCACCTTTTACTCAACCTACTTTTATTCCTAAACAAGATGGTTATTTTTTAGGTGCAACTACACCTGTAAGCATGACAACAGACGAGCAGGCCACTTATAGAAGTACAGTAGTTGGATTTATGGAAAATAAAGTTAACAATATATTTTTACAAATTCCTTTACCTTTAGATAAAGATAATAATGGTATACAAGCCTCTAGTTTAGGTTCTGAGTTAAAGATAAGTGAGATAGAAATTTTATATAAAGAATCTGATAGTTTAGCTGTTCAAGTTGTAGATGCTATACCTAAAGATGGTGAACAAGGTTTTAATAGATTTGGAACAGCTACTATAATAGAATATAATTATCAAGGTGATAAGCCTTATAAAACTTTACCCGAAAACGAACTAGTTAGAGTATTTGATAAAGTTCCAGTTAAAGCACATAGTCAAGAAATAATTAGTAATAGATTAGTTTATAGTAATTTTCAAGATAAACACACTCCTCCTGATTCTTTAGATTATAACGTAGCAGTTTCAGATAAATATGACGTTTTTAGAGCCGACGATCCTACTGTTCCTAGGCCTATTGAAAGAACGGTATCAAGAGAATACCCTATGCATACTGTTAAACAAAACAGAAATTATCAAGTTGGGGTTGTATTAGCAGATAGATATGGTAGAAGTTCTACAACAATATTATCATCGGTAAGTACACAAGCTATAGGTGAAAATGATTTAACTTTATTAGGAGATACAATTTATTTTCCATATAATAATGTTTCTAGTACAGATAAAACTAAAAATTTAATACAAAAATGGAGAGGAGATTCTATAAAAGTATTATTTAATAAACCTATTGATGAAGAAAGACCTCCTAACTCAACAACTGGTTGGCCTGGTTTGTATAATGGAGATCCAACAGATGAAAATTATAACCCTTTAGGATGGTATTCTTATAAAATTGTAGTAAAACAAACTGAACAAGAATATTATAATGTTTACTTACCAAGCATTATGAATTTTTATCCTAATTTAACAGCGGCTCAACAATCTACAGATGCACCAGACCCTGTTAATACAGTATCTTTTATTACTTTATTGAATGATAATATTAATAAAGTTCCTAGAGATTTAACAGAAGTGGGACCTGAACAAAAACAATTTAGAAGTTCAGTACAACTTTATGGAAGAGTAGCTCCTCACGCAAACGCTACACCTACATATAATTATCAGTTTAATCCTGTTAATGCTGCTACTAGAATTGCTATACCAGATACGGTTTCAACAATATCAGATCAAAACGATATGTTTGACAACACTTCAAATGTAAAGTATGGTTCTATATATCAAACAGTGTCAAATCCATTATTAGCTAGAATATCTATTGCTAGTAATGCTATTGGTACTGAGTCTAAAACGAGTGAAACAGATGCTCAAACTATTTGGTTGGGTGTTTATGAAACAGATCCAGTAGAATCTTTAATAGATATATATTGGGAAACTTCATCAAGTGGAACAATCGCAGAATTAAATGAAGCTATTAAAACAGGTACTTCGGGAATTAAAAATTTTACAACTGATGATCCGGCAGATATTCAAAATAAAAAATGGACATTTAATTTAGCAGAAGATATTAGTCCTAGTGATTATTGTACTGCAACTTATTCTAGTGGTGTTTATACTGAATTAAGATTTTATCCTTATACTGAAGATGCAAGTGGTGTTAGAGCAGCTGTTATAAGTAGTGATATAGATTTAAACTCGGGTTTTTGGGTTATTAACGGTAGTGGAAACGATGTAACAGATAAGTTTGTTTTAGAAAAATATGCAGGTAACGGTGTTAATACTCCTGATAAATATTCTATAAAAATAGCTTCTAATACATTCTTTTACTATAGTCCTAACTCTTATATTGAAGATTCATTTACATTTAATTTTAATGTAACTAATAACGACTCTGGTAATCAAAAAGGTATATCTACTCAAATAGCTCTTACAGAAAAATTATTAAATATAGCTCCTTCTATTACTTGTCCTCAAGATGGTATTGTAGTTGAACCGGGTGCTTCACCAGTTTTTAGTTTTGAAGGTGTAAACGGTAGTAATGATAATGCACGAAATCAAGAAGATTTAACTTGGAGTATTACATCTCAAGACCCTTTAGAACCTGATAACGGGATTCCTGAATTAATTATAGATCCTACAACAGGTGTTGTTACAGATCCTACAGGTACTTTAAACACTCCAGTTAATTTAACAATAGCTTTAAGAGATGCTGGAACTTTAGAAACTACAATGGCTAGTAGTGGTGGCCCTGGTGGTGATCCAGTAGGTACTTGTGCTCCGGGTGTTACAGGAAATACAGGATATGAAACAACAGCTTTAAATGCAAATTTTGGCAGCACTAAAAATATGTGCATAAACGAAGCTTCTGAATCTTCTGGTTTTTATTGGGCAAATCCTAGCACTGGAAATACTAGTCCTGTTACCACTTCTCCTTTACCTGGTTATGATGATAACATGAGAGAACCTGTCAGTGGTTTAGATTTAGGAACTACTTTACCAAATTCAAAATTAGCTAGTGTGAGCACTTGCTCAGGTTGGAGTTGGAAAAATACAAATAGAAACCCACAGGTTACTATGAACGGAACAAACTCTGGTTTAGGAACTGATGTAGTTCAAGGAAGATCTGATTGTGCAACTAATGTTATACCAGTTCCAGAAGGTCTTACAGATGGTAGTGCATATATTATTTTAGATTTTGAATTAGGAAATTATGATTCTCAAGGTAATGATAGACCAGCAGTTATTTGGCCTACTTATTTACAATATAGAGAAAACACAAATTCAGCTTGGCAGAATGCTACAGATATTGAAGGTAATGAAATAAAATTTGGAGGAGCACAAGCTAATACTTATTATAGATCGGAAAGTGGAATTAGTTATGGTGGTTCTGGTTTTGTTCAACCATCAGGGTTTCCTTTAACCGGTGTTAAAGATAAACTTTCTTCAGCTATAACTTCTGAAGGAACAGCGGGTCCAGATAAAACAGATTGTTTTGAGTCTTGGTTAGAGTCTAAAGAAAATCAAGGAAATTGGCCTTTAGTAAGTATTGGAAGAAAACTATTTGTAGTTGGAAAAAATCAAGCTTATAGAGAACCTAGTGGCAACGCACCAAGTAATGCACCTGACAGGTTTGGAGAATATAGATTAATTACTCGTTATCCTTATGGAAATAATATTTCACCTACTAACTCAACATCTGTAACAAATCCTAAAATACCTACTTTAGATACATTTAATTGCCCAAGTGGACCATATGAAGGATATCAAAATGCGAAAGCATATCAAAAAGTTTATTTAAGTTTTGGAGATTTTTATAATCCAACTCAACTTGAGTCTAGGTACAGTAATGGGGTTGGTTCTAATGTTACTCCACCTGCATCTTTTGAGTATAGAATAAATACAAACCCTGCAGATACTAAAGAAGAAGCAGCTGGTTTTCATCCAAGTGTAAAAGTTCATGCTAGAGAATGGTCTTTTAAATATGTTTCTCAATTTTATCACGATCCAGAGTTAACTTTACCTTGGTCTCCAGGTGCTACAAATAAATGGTTTGCATACAGAGGAAAAGTTAATGGAGAAGGTACTTTGAATGTAGATTGGGGAAATGAATACGCATCCACTAGATTTGGAGCACCAATCTATACTTGTTCTACTTGTCCAGGAGGAGGTGCTAATACTATAATTGGATCTGGAGATAATTCTAAAAACTCTTCAGTACCCGTAAGGCCACGAGATATGAAATGGGTTGCACAATTTGATAATTTAGGTAAAAAAATAATCCAAACAGCTGAACCGTGTGTTGGGGATATAGATCAAAATACAGGAGGAAATAATACTCAATGTAATAAGCCTGCTCAAGCCTATCAATTTGGTGTATTACAACCTATTCGTGTTGATGGTAATACTTTAAAAATATTACAAACTCAATCTGGTATAACAAATAGTAGTTTCTGTAATTTACAGAACTTATGGAGTAAAATAACTAACGGTGCGCCTTTAAGCCAAGGATCTAGACAAATACAAACAGTAGGGGAACTTAATTTTCACTCATCTAATCCATGTTATGATAAAGTTGGTGGGGCTACTGTAACTGGAGGAACCGCAACTTATACTCAAGGAGATCCAGATGGACAATTTATTACCATTACAGGTAACAGTGTTAGTGTAAGTCCTATTCCAGCTGGAACCCCAATGAATAATTATCTTATTCAAGATATAGGTTTAACTCCTTGTTAAGGTAATAATATAAATAAATATGCAATAATAAATTATGGCAGCAACAGTTGAAGTAAAATTTTTTAATAGCTTTATATTAAGAAAGACGTTAAATGATGGAACTAATCCAGCTCCGGCAGAATGGAATGGGTCTAGAGGAGATCTTACATACCCTGCGATAAGTGGTAATCCTGATAATGAACAAGATTGGGCAGTTGAAGAGGCTAGAATAAGAGGTGGGTATAACAACACATATTGTGGTCAAGGGGTTAAAGCTTATTTAGTAGAAGCTAATCCAAAAGCTTCAACTAGAATTAATTCAATGATTTATTCTGGTATTTTTAATGCTAGAACAGGTATTAATGATACAAATGTTTTTTCAGTAGGAGAAGATATTACTAAAAGCGTAGATCCAGCTAACGGTAGTATACAAAAACTTTATGCCGAAGATACTAATTTAATTATATTCCAAGAGAAAAAAGTAAGTAGAGCTTTAATAGATAAAGATGCTATTTACTCAGCAGAAGGAAATGCAACTGTAACTTCTGGGCCTAATGTTATCGGTCAAGTACAAGCTTATGTAGGTAATTTTGGGATTAGTAAAAATCCTGAAAGTTTTGCAGTATACGGAAGAAGAAAATATTTTACAGATAAAGATAGAAATGCAGTAATGAGATTATCTCAAGATGGTCTTACTGAAATATCTAATTATGGTATGATTGATTTCTTTAGAGATCAATTTGGCACTATGGGTAACGGGAAACTAACTGGTGGTTGGGATATTTATAATAAACAATATGTTTTATCTATACAACCTGAGGATAATTCTGTTCCTTATAAAACATTATCATTTGATGAAACTGTACAAGGATGGACAAGTTTATATACTTATAAACCAGGTATGATGTTAAGTTTAAAAAATAAATTTTATACTACAGGACCATCAAGTGTTGCTGGAACAGATAGCGCTAGTTTATATCAACATTATATAACTAATCAAACAAGGTGTCAATTTTATGGAATTAATAATGATGCTTCTATAGAATTTATCTTTAATCCTAACGTAAGTGTTTCAAAGGTATTTAAAACAATTAATTACGAAGGGAGTAATGGTTGGGAAGTAAACAGTTTTGTTTCTGATTTAACAGGTATAGGATATGTTAATACAGATTTTGAAGGATCAAATACTGTAAATACTCAAGATACTATTACTTCTATCTATAGTTATAATGAAGGTGCATATGATAATTATGGAAACCAATATGCTAATTTAAATAGTAATCCTATTACAGCAAATACTACTGCTTTAATTCCACCTATTAATAGAGCTGGTTTTGATAGAAAAGAAAATAAATATATGGCTAATTTAGTTAATAATAGTGTAGCAACCCCAGGAGAAGTTATATGGGGAAATAAAATGACCGGTATTAAAGGTTATTATGCAACAGTTAAAATCTCTACTGATACATTAACCGATCCTGGAGGTATGAAAGAATTATTTGCTGCTTCTACGGATTATGTCGAATCATCATATTAATAATAAAAATGGCAGAATTAAGCGAAGATACAAAATTTAACATAAGTATAAAAACACTTATAGGCATAGGAGTAGCAATATTTACATTAGTAGGTATGTGGTTTGCGCTACAAGACGATATAGAAGAAGCTAAGAAACTTCCAGAACCTCCTATATCAAGAACCGAATATGATCTTAAAGACGAATTAATTCGTGAATCAATTATGAATACCGAAGACAAAGTAAACGAAAATGGAGATAAACTAGATAAAATTGAAGAAAGATTGTATGATTTAAATAACAATACAAAAAAGAAAAGATAATGAAATATATATTTACTTTAATATTACTATTAATTTTAACAAGCACAACAATTCAAAATCCACCAATCCAATTATTACAAATAAATGCGGAGTGGAACACCCGTAATGATGTAAAATTAAAATTTCCTAAAGATTATAAAGGATATAGAATATCCATTGATTATGCTTTATTAGAAAATCAAGGTCCAGAATTTAAAAAAAGTGTAGCTGGACAACCTTTACCTATAGTAGTATTAAGAGTAGGTGGTCAAACTAAATTTCAATGGACTGCAGATTTATCTTTTAAATTAAAAATAACACAAGAAGAAGTAATAAAAACTATAGATAAAGTTTTAAAATTAAATTAAATGAAATTCAACATTCGTAAACTTACAGAAAATGATTGGGATACGTTGGTATCTTGGTGGGAGGCATGGCCTAAATGGAATACTCCTGCGCAAGATTTTTTACCAGATAATGCCACTAGTGGATTAATGATAGAAAAGAATAATATTCCTATTGTTGCTGGGTTTTTGTATTTTACAAATTCTTCAGCCGTCTTACTTGAATGGATTGTATCAAATCCTGATTATAAAGAAAAAGACAAAAAAAAAGCAATAGAAACTTTAGTTTCTTCTGCTGAAATATTTTGTAAAAATAATGATAAAAAATATATGTTTTCAATTGGAAGAAATAAATCTTTACTCAATATACATAAACAATTAAATTGGACAGTAGATAATGATCCATCTTATGAAATGATTAAAAAAATAACTTAAAATGGCAGTAGCAGCAACAACAATATTTGCCGGTGTTAGTGCATTAGCATCAGTAGGTTCAGCAGTACATGGTGCGGTAAGCGCTAATAAACGACAGCGAAGAGCAAATCGTAAAGCAAAAACCTTAACAAAAAAATTAGAAGGTTTAGAAGCTTCTCGACAAGAAATTATAAATCCATTTGATAATGTAACTAGTTTATCAGATATGATATATGATGTAAGTGATGAGCTTTCTAATCCTTATAACAATCTATCAGTTGCGACTCAAGCTGCAGAGTTTCAAGCTGAAGAAGCAGACATTGCGTTGGCTAATACTTTAGATGCTTTACAGGCTAGTGGAGCATCTGCTGGAGGGGCTACAGCTTTAGCTCAAGCAGCTTTACAAAGTAAAAGAGGTATTAGCGCAAGTATAGAGCAACAAGAAGCTCAAAATGAAAAACTAAGAGCTGACGGAGAACAAAAGCTTCAACAAGCAAGGTTTGGTGAAGCTAAAAGAGTACAACAAGCTCAATATGGTGAGGCTGGTAGAATTCAACAAGCAGAAGTTGCTGGAAGAAGATATGAATGGGAAGCAAGAGAACAAAGAGAAATGGAGGAATTAGATAGAGTTCAAGCCCAGATTACAGGACAAGAACAAAAAGCTGCCTCTGCTAGAGCAACTAAAGCAGGTTACATAGATGCCGGCATTGGAGCTGTAGGACAACTTGGTGCCGAGGTAGGTAATATAGCTAATGAATGGGATGCTGGAAGTAGAGGATCCAGTAGTCCTAAATAAATTAATTTTAAAAAATATATAATATGCCAGTAGTAAGCGGGGGAACATATAGAAGCCCTTTAACAGTTATCGATAACGAAGCAGATCAGATTTATATAAATGCTATAAATAAAATTACTGCAGCTGGTGCTGCGCGTGCACAGAAAAAAATAGATCAAGAAACAGAAAGACAAAAAGCTGCTAATGAACAAATCCAATGGACTATGGATTGGACAATGAAACAGCAAGATAAATATTTAGATCAATTAAAAAAAGCTGGTAATAACAACCCTCAATTAGCCTCTATGTTTATGGAGCAAATAAACATGATGGGGGATTATGCCGGGCGTGCAAGACAAGCTTCTACTCCTGAAGAGCAAAGAGCACTTTTAAATGAAGTTGGTTTGTTTAAACAAAGATTAAGTGCTGGAGCTGGTTCAGTACAATTAATGAATGATGCTTTAACTACTTTTAATGAAGACGCTCAAGGAGCTCTTAATACAGAAGGTAATTTAAATTTAAGTAATCCAGAAGCATTGGAATGGGCTAAAAAAATGGCTATAACAGCTGGAAGAAACCCCGGTAATATGACGTGGTTTATAGATAAAGATGGTGATTGGGCAGTAAGACACGAAGGTCCAAGATTAGAAAAACCTACTGAAACTAAAGCTGATGTATTTTTTGCATATGATCCTGGTACTATACCGGAATACACAAAAGATATAAAAGAAGTTTTATATGATAAATTAAAACTTATAGATGAAAAAACAGGTAAAGTAGCTGATCAGTATTTAACCGGGCAAATGATTGAAGGTAGTTTTGTTCCTACTGCAGATTATATAGATGAAGGTAATGGTATGATGCGAGAGGTTTTTCTTACTGATATGAAAAAAGTAGCACAACAATTAACTCCACAATTAAACCCTATTGCAGATGCTTATGCTACTGATTATTATGATGCTGAAGGTTTTTATGATAGTCTTCCTAAAAACATTAAAGAAAAAATAATGAAAGAACAAGGGATAGGAGAAGATTTAAAAGTAGGTAATGCTCAAGGAACTAGATTAGATCAAAAGTCTTTACAAGCTGTAAGACAAGGATTGTTATTAACAGCCTTACCTCTTGTTACTAAAGTAAGGATGGGTAAAAGTATGAAACAACCTAAAGTTTCTGGTTCAGGCGCAGGTTCTGGTTCAGGTTCTAATAATAAAGGTTTATCAGTAGAAGCTAATAATTTTATTAAAGAAATACAAAATACTCCTATTGAAGAAATTGTACAACAACTTAAAAATTTAGACCCTACTGGCACACAAAAAGTTTCATATAATAAAAGTAAAAATCAAGTAACAATTGATGATACAGGAACTGAAGGTGGTGGAATAATGGTATATGACTTAGATAATATAAAAGATTTTGACGTAGAAGCTATTGCTGCAGGTCAAGGAGATGCAGGTCAGTTTTTTATGAGATGGATTAGTTCTAAGTTAGGTAATACACAAAAAGAAAGAAAAATAAAAAATGAAATAAATTCTTTTTTAGCTAAACAAGAGGTTAATAAAAACGATACTCAAATTCCTTATACGGATCCTAATACTGGTGAAAAGAAAAAAGGAAAATACAATAGATAAATAATATTCAAATGGAAGAACTTTACGATCTATTACTTGCTGAAGGAGATTACACAGGTACCTTTCAAGAATTTGAAGATGATTGGGGTGAGGATAATTATAAATCTTTATATAATGAGTTAGTTAGTAATGAAGATTATATTGGAGATTTTGATAATTTTTTACAAGATTACACTCCTCCTGAAACAAACGGATTAATAGAAGCTTATACTCAAGACGATTTAAGTGATACTCAAGAAATTCCAGAAAAAGTATATGAACGTATTGAAAAAGATAAAGATGGAAATGAAAGTATTTTTATTGTAGAAAAAGGAAAAAAACAACAACTTACAGATTTAGGAAAAAAAGATTTAGAAGAAAATTATATTACAGCAATAGAAGGATGGAATAAACTAACAGCTGATGAACCAATTGATGATAAAGATTCTATAGGTAGTTTTAAAGATAAAGCTATTTATATTCAGGATGATTTAATAAAAAATAATAAATATTTAAATTTTAAAAATAAAAAAATATTAAATAAAGTAGATCAATTTTTTGAATCTAAAGGAAGTATTAGAGATCAAATTATAGAAAAATATAATTTAAACGATCCTAATGTTAGTGCTGAAACTTTAGAAGAAGCTAATCAAGATTATAACGATCAAAGAGCTGATGCTGCAGAATTAATGGCAGAAAATGATTCTTCATATCAAGCTATTTTACAAGCTATAAATAATAAAGTTACTAGTTCTATTGGAAGTGAATTAGCTCAAATACAAAGACAAAAGGGGAGATTAGAAGTAGAATTTAAAATACCTTTTACTGATCAGATTATTTACAAAGGTATAAGCGATAATTCTGTTGTTGAAGGGCTTCAAAAGTTTGGCAAACAAGTTATTCAGTCGCTTTATGGTATTGAATTAATGGGACCTGATCAAGCTTTTGGTAGAACAACCAGAGCTACAAAAGCCATAAATAGTCTTGAAAAACAATTGGAAGAAGGTGAAATAAATCTTAATGATAAAACTCCTGTTGAAATAAAAAAAATGATGCAGGGTTATATAAAAGATCCAAATATCACTGTTGGTAAAACTATAAAATTACTTAATGATGCTATTGGTGAAAGAAAAGAAGAGCAGTTTGAAACTATTACAGATATTCAAGATATAGATAAAGATTTACAATTATTTACTGAAAACAAAATATGGGAAGATGATGGTGGTGTTGATCTTACATTAAAAGAATTAGGTGGAATTGCAGGAGAACAATTACCTCAATTAGGTTTAGCTTTAGTAGCAGGAGGAGTAGGTGTTATGGCACAAGAAATTGGAGGAAATTATATAACAAATTTAAACGCAATAACTAGGCAAAAGTTTAACATACCTGAAAATGAACAGCCTACTCCAGAACAATTAATGAGTGTTATTAATAATGGTGAAGATGAAGCGGGTGTAGCAATAGCCACAGGGGCAGTTGCGGGTTATTTAGAAAAAATAAGTGCAGGAAAAATTTTAAAAGTTGATCTTAAAAAACCTATCGGTTCTATAGTAAGAGGCGAATTTAAAATAGCCGCTCAATCTTTATTAAATTCTGGAAAAGCTGTTACTGAAGCTTCTTTGTTAGAAGCATTAACAGAAGGTTTACAAGGAGGATTGAGTCAACTAGGTGAGTCTGTTGTGACTGATGAAAATAGATTTGATTTAAAAGAGTTAAGAGAACAAGCTAGTCAGGGTGCTTTAGTTGGTGGTGGAATTTCATCTTTAAAAGTAGGGGTTACACAAACTGCGGTTGAAACAAAACAAGCTGCTATGAAGATAGCTGGTGCATTAGGATCAGAAGGAAAATTGGGTCAGTTAGAAAAAAGTTTTAAATTATTAGAAACAAAAATAAAAACAGATGGAAGATTAAATCCTGAAACTGTAAATAATCGTTTAAAATCATTAGGCCAAGTAAGAAACGCTTTAAATTCAATACCTAAAGATTATACTGTAGAACAAAGAGAAAAAGCTTTACAACTTTTAATTAAAAAAGAAGATCTTAATAGACAGTTTGAAAATGTAGATCAAAGCATGGTTCCGCAAAGTATTAAAGATCAATTTGAATCTATTAATAAACAATTAGGACAAATTGCCGAAGATGCATATATAACACGAACCGTTGATATGGCCCAAAAAGAAGGTGTTGGAGAAAACGTATTAGTTGCTAAAACTAGCAAACAAGCTGATAAGTTGGCTGCAGAGAATGATATGGTTATGCAAGATAAAAAAGGACAAAGATCGGAAGGTGTAACTAGTCCTGATAATAAAACTATTATTATTGATTTAGAACAAGCTAAAAAAGTTAAAGCATTTAACGTAGCTGGTCATGAACTGCTTCATAGGGTTTTGTTTAATACATTATATAAAAAAAATAAAGAAGGAAAATTAGAAGGAACAAATGTAGCTCGTTCCCTAGGAATTGAATTAGATAAACAATTAAATAAAATAGATCCTAGTATACTAAAAAACGAATATTTAAAACAAAGGTTTAAATCTTATAAAGATCAAGGTAAAACAATGCAAGCAGAAGAAAAACTTACAATTTTATCTGACGCTTTAAGGTTAGGTGCTATATCTTTAAACGAGAACGCAATACAAAGATTTAATACTTTTTTTAGAAGATTATTTCAAAATTTAGGTTGGAAAAAAATAAAATTTAAAGATGGAAAAGATGTTATAAATTTTATATCTGATTATAATGCTTCTTTAGATAAAGGTCAATTAGGTAAAGCTATAAAAGAAGGGGCTGTTGAAGGTTTTGAAGTTATAAGAGGTAAAGATGGAATTAAAAAACTTAAAGATGATACTTCTTTTACTCAAAAACAATCCGTTTCATCTACGGATATAGATGCGCTTGTAGGACCTAAAACTGATGGTAAATATACTTTAACAAAAGCTGAATGGGATGGTGGAAAAGCGGATCAAGCAATTGTAAATTCATACGAGCGTTTACAAGGATTAATTAAAAGTAAAATACCTAGAGAAAAACCCCCTGGATTTTCTCAAGAAGATTTTGTAAGTGGTACTATAGCAGAACTTATTCCTCATATTAGAAATTTTAATCCTGAGCAAAATAATAGTTTATCTGGTTGGATTAATTCTCAATTACAAAATAAAATTGGTAATGTATTTAAAAAAGGTGAAGCTGCAACTAAAGATGTATTTGAAGCTGATGTAGCTGAAGCTAGAGGCGTTGCTGTTGAAGAAGCACCTACACCTACACAAGAAAAATCTATTAGATCAAAACTAAGAAGAGATCTTAAAATAGACAAACCGCTTATTGACAAAGTTAAACAAACTGTTAGAAAAACCTTTGGTACTAAATTACCAGAAATAGAATCTAAAGAATTTAAACAAGCATTACAAAAAGCTTATAGAACAGAACTTAAAACTCCTTTAGCAGAATTATTAGGTACTAGAGAAAATTATAAAAAATTCTTAGAAGATAATTTTGAATCTATATATAAAGCTCTACCTCAAGATATTTTAAATAAAAGATTTAGACAATTTGCAGAAGATACGGGGCAAAGAGAAAAAACCCCTGAAGGTAAAAAAATATTTAAGAAAAGATCTATTGATAAACAAGAGTTTGTAGATTACTTCTTAGGTCCAAAAGTAGGTACATCTACTAAAGGCACACGTAAAGATGCTTTAGCTGAAACTCTGGGAGAAATTATGGCTCTAGACGCTACTATGGAGGTTATAAAAGAACCTGAAGTAAAAACTAAACGTGAAGCTATTACTAAACTTCAAGATAAAAAAGTAACCAAAACAGATGAAGCTAAAATAGGTAAACAAATAGATAGAGATCCAAGCTTAAAATTTAGTATCAGCGAAGGTACTCAAGATATTCTTAATAATGCTAATTTTGATCTAGACGTTAAAGGGGTAGATGCATTATTAAATAATTATAGTTTAAATCCAGTATCTACTATTACAATTAATGAACTTAATAATAAGTCTAAAGCGCAAGTTAAATCATGGATTGATAATCAAATTAAATATATGTTTCCTACCATGCCTAGAATTGCTTTTTTTGGGCCTAGTGGAGGCACAGCTTACACCGGTAGTAGTAAAATACTAGGAACAAAATTTGGTTCTTTAAAAGATAAAAATGGCAAAACTATATATGATAAAATTGATGGTAAACGTGTAGCTAGAAAAAACCCTGTTTGGGAATATTTTGTTAATCAAGTAAAATCTTTAAATGATCCTAAAAGTCCTAATTATTTACCTAATAATGCGTTTGGAAAACCTATTATATCTAAAAAAGCAGATGTAGAATTATTTAAAATAAAAAGTTATAAAACTTTATTTAATACTCCATCTAATATTAGAAAAAATATACTAAATGGAGAAATAAAAAAGTTTAATACTAAAGTGTCTTTAATACATAAAGTTTTATGGGAAAGATTAGATAAATCTATTAGAGATACTAAAAATAAAAGTGCGCCAGCTATTGCTACTTATTTAAGAATAACTGCTAATGATACAAAGCATTGGCATAAACAAGGTGCTAATTTTGTGGGTTATTCTATAAAACCTAAAGGAACAACTAATAAAGAAGGTAAAACAACTTTATATGAGTACGAGCATGCAATGCCTGCCACTGCATCTTATATGTATTTATTAGATGTATCGTTACGGAGAGATAATTTTAAACCTGCTTATGATGCTGTTATGGATAATTATAAATTAATAGCATTAGATAAAGCTGAAAATGCTAAATTAGGAAAAGCTAAATTAGGAAGAGGTATGCCTAAAGGATGGCAATTAGGCAAAAACTTTTGGTGGCAAAGATATTTTAATGCTGAAGTTGCTAAAATTGATGGAGGTATTCCACCTTCTTCTATTATAAATGTTAATGGTAAAACTTTTGCAGAAGAATTTAAAATTGATGTGGCGGGACAACCTACTACTATAGCAATTGAAAATTCAAAAATTAAAGCTTCTAAATTTAATAATAAATCTTTACCATTAGTTGTTAGACTTAAAGGAGATTATACTAATCAAATGGTATTAGATGAAATGGCTGAACTAGATAAAGAACAGTTAATAGATCAAATGAAATTTAGTAAGTCTATAGATTTAAATAAAGATTTTAATGATATAATAGAAAATAAAACTGGTATTGGGGCTGATAAAGTTTATTCTGATGTTAAAGCTCAAGTAGTAGGGGCAAATAAAGGAAGATTTAATTTCTTTGTACCGCCATCTGCTGAAGATTTTGTAGGATTGTTATATAAAACTTTAGGTAAAGGAAAGTTAGGGGATTCTCAAATGGCTTGGTATAAAAAACATTTATTAGATCCTTTTGCTAGGGCTATGGATAATATATCAAGAGATAGAATAGCTCTTATGAATGATTTTAAAGCTCTTAAAAAAGATTTAAAAATAGTTCCTAAAAATTTAAAGAAAAAATTACCTGGTGAACCATTTACTCAAGAACAAGCGATAAGAACTTATATTTGGAATAAACAAGGTATGACCCCAGAGGGTATGTCTAAAAAAGATATAAAAGAACTTACAGACTTTGTTGAAAGCAAACCTGAATTAGTTATATTTGCTGATCAATTAATAGCATTACAAAAAGGAGATAGTTATCCTGCACCTAAATTTGGTTGGTTAGCTGGAAACATTACAACAGATTTAATAGATGGTATTAATACTATTAAAAGAGCTAAATATTTAGAACAATGGCAGTATAATGTAGACCAAATATTTACAAAACCTAATTTAAATAAACTTGAAGCTGCTTATGGTAAAGATTATAGAACCGCATTAGAAAATATATTAAAACGTATGCGCACTGGTAGAAACAGGGAATTTACCTCTGATTCTTTAACAGGTAGAGTAACAGATTGGTTAACTAATTCTATTGGCGCTATAATGTTTTTTAATACAAGATCAGCTGTTCTTCAAACTATATCAGCTGTTAACTTTATAAATTTTAAAGATAACAATTTGTTTGCTGCTGGTAAAGCATTTGCAAATCAGCCTCAATTTTGGAAAGATTTTATTACACTTTTTAATAGTGATTTTTTAGTAGATAGAAGAAACGGATTAAGATTAAATGTTAATGAAGCTGATATAGCTGATATGGCTAAAAAAGGTGGGGTAAGAGGAGTTATAAGTGAAATGCTTAGAATAGGATTTTTACCTACACAAATAGCAGATAGTTTTGCTATCGCATCTGGCGGTTCTACATTTTATAGAAATAGAGTTAAAAAGTATACTAAAGAAGGTATGTCTAAATCTGAAGCAGAGAACCAAGCTTTTATAGATTTTAGAGAAATAGCAGAAGAAGCTCAACAGTCAAGTCGACCTGATAGAATTAGTATGCAGCAAGCTGGGCCATTAGGACGCGTTATATTAGCTTTTGCTAACACTCCAATGCAATACACTAGATTGATTAAAAAAGCCGCTAGTGATCTTAAGAATGGCCGAGGAGATACAATAACCAATATATCTAAGATATTGTATTATGGATTTGTACAAAATCTATTTTTCAACGCTATGCAACAGGCTTTATTCGCTATGGGCTTTGGAGATGAAGAAGAAGAAACAGAAAAAAGAGAAGAAAAATATGCTAATATAGTTAATTCTATGGCAGATAGTATACTAAGAGGTGCTGGTGTAGGTGGTGCTATATTTTCAGTATTAAAAAATACAGCAATTAAATTAAATAGAGAAGCACAGAAAAAATCACCTAAATTTCAAGATGTATTAACTAAAGAAATAGCACAATTATCTCCTCCTGTATCTTCTAAATTAAGTAAATTAAGAGCAGCAGGTAGAGCTTATTCTTGGAATAAAAAAGAAATAATAGAAAAAGGATTTTCATTAGATAATCCTGCATACTTAGCAGCGGGTCAAGTGATAGCTGCAACTACAAATGTTCCACTTGATAGGGCGTTTAAAAAAATTGACAATATAAGAAAAGCCAGTAGTTCAGATTACGAAGCATGGGCTAGGATTGCTATGCTTGCTGGATGGTCTGACTGGGAATTAGGTGTTAAAAAAGAAAAACCTAAAATTAAATCAGTTAAAAAGAAAAAGAAAAAAACAAAAAAGAAACCTAAAAAAAGATTTTAAATGAAAATAGCAAATGGCGTAGCCAAAGAATTAAGACATTATGTTGGAGCGATTGGTATATTTTTATTAGTAATAGGTATACTAGTTTTCTTATCATATAATGAAATACCCAACATGAATAAAGACGTGGTGGTATCTATAATAGGAATGATAGTTGGGTCTTTATCGGTTGTTATAATGACAGTTATAGGTAGAAACCCGGACGAAGTCAATGAACTTAAAAAACAAAATGAAGGTTTAACCTCTAAAGTAGATCATCTTGTCACACAAAAAGATGAACTAGAAAAAATGCTTATTAAAATTCAAACAAACATGATAGATCAATTAACATTGTTAGGCGCAAACGCATTTGATACTATATATAATAAAGACAAAGATTGTGTTTGTGGAGAAAACAACTGTAAGTGTAAAGGAAAATAATATGAAAAAATTTATAGATAAACTACAAGCAGCGTGGAATGCGCTATTGTATAAACTAATGTTTAAAAAATACAAATAATGCAATACTTTAACATTACCGAGTTTGATTCACCCGATGAAATGGGTAGTGGAAGAAATATGAAACAAGAAATGCTAGATAAAATAGATCTAGTACGATCTAAGTTTGATAGAGCAATCCATATAAACAGTGGTTATCGAACGAAAGAACACAATAAAAAGGTTGGGGGAAAAAAGAATTCCTCTCATCTTAAAGGTTTAGCAGTTGATATTCATTGTATAAATTCAAGAGACAGGTATGATCTTCTAAATTGTTTATTAGATG
>CEUQ01185900.1_pt1 | contig 33069 bp, 32 predicted proteins | sample 361491 | NCBI WGS metagenome assembly CEUQ01 (sample SAMEA2622796, study PRJEB7988) | marine metagenome | biome: marine biome (ENVO:00000447); feature: marine epipelagic mixed layer (ENVO:xxxxxxxxx); material: "saline water (ENVO:00002010), including plankton (ENVO:xxxxxxxx)" | depth 120 m | reverse complement strand
GGCTAACTGTAGTTCAAATCAATTCTTAATTGTAAAATAAACATAATAAAACAAGATTTGATGAATTTTCAAAAAACAAATCACAATATGCATATAACTAATTTCGACAAATCATATACAAAAACCTTATATAAATTTATCAAAAATTCAAAGCCTCACGGCTATATAGATTGGATACTTGAGTATAATTTCTTCAAAAACTCTCTTAATTCTAAAAATAATAACACTACAAAAAGTTTCATATTAATTTTTTCGGATCAAAGTAAACAAGTAATTTCTGGTTACTGCTTAATTGATAATAAGATAGGCTTAGGTTACTCTCAATTAAATATTTTTTTAGAAGATGAAAATTACTCAAATATTACAAAAATAATAAATTATCTGAAGAAAAATTCAAAAATCACAACAAAAAAATTAGTTATAGCATCAAATAGTGAAGAAAAAAGACTACAAAAATATCTTCTTTCCTGTAATTGGAGAGCAGTTAGAAAATTTTATAAATTAGAAAAAATCTTATTCGATGACTCAAATATTACGATAGATAATAAATTTAATATTATTCGAATTGAAGAAAAAGATTCATCTAAATTAACTAAATTGCAAAATGATGCATTCAAAAGCCATTGGGGCTATGAAAAAAACACCCCCTCAGAAATAACTGAAGAAATAACTAAAAAGCACAATACAATTTTAATACATAAAAATCAATCTCAATCAATTTTAGGTTACGTTTGGATTATGGAAACACAAAATTTTATTTCAAAAATTAATATGCTAGGTATTGACCCTGATTTTACTGGAAATGGACTAGGTAAATGTTTATTGTATCATGCCTTGAAGCATGAAATTAACAATGGAAAAAAAAGGGTTATATTAGATGTAGATTCAAGAAATATAAAAGCATGTAAATTATATGAGAAATTTGGTTTTAACAAATATTTATCACTAATTTGGTGGGAAAAAGAATTAGGCTAATTTTTCGATATAAGAAATAATTTCTTTTGCTGATTTATCCCAAGAAAACTCCTCAGAATAAACAAGAGCATTTTTTGATAAATATTCAATTCTCTTCCAATCAGGATGACCATCTTTTAAGTACATAGATATTATAATTTTTGAAAGATTATACTCATCGCCTGCTTCAAACAAAAATCCATTATAACCAGACTTAATTAAAATCCCAAGACCTCCTACATTTGAGGCTATTACAGGGGTTGAACAAGCCATAGATTCCAGTGCAACTAACCCGAAGCTTTCATAATAACTTGGAACAACTAATAAATCGCTTCTATCGTAATATTCGTATAATTTTGTATGACTTACGCTAGGAATAAAATTAATCGAATTTGAAAACTTATCCGCACCTAGTTTGTTTTTTATAGCAATGAGTTCTGAATCAATATATTCACCTCCAACAACATTTAGTCTCCATTTATAATTTTTACTTATATTTCTTAATGAGTTTATAAGCACGTCTAATCCTTTTATTGATTCATTTCTACCAACAAAAAGTAAGTCGAGTTTAAATCTACGATTTTTCTCGTTATAATGGATCTTATTTATACTATGAAATTTATTTTTATCAACTCCAGGATAAATAATTTTAATTTTCTTTTCGTTTACTTTAAAGTGCTCTATCAACCATCTTTTCTCATGTTCAGTAAAGGTTATTATCATGTCCACTTTGTTTGAGATAATTTCTTCACTTTTTGATCTCATTTTATGATCGGTTTCTAGGTTGATATTATAAAATTGCTTAATTGAAAATATTGTATGAAAAGTTGCTATATGAGGTATTCTCCACACCTTGTTTAGCTCAATTCCAACAATTCCTGATAGCCAATAATGACTCCAAATATAATCATAAGTAATTTGACTCTCTAAAGTAAATTCACTAATTTTTTTTGTAAACTCTTCTAACAAATGATATGTATCTGTTTTAGATAGTGAGGGAGCCCCAGCTGGAATATGAATTACTCTAACATTATCATTGATTTTTACTATAAAGGGATCAAATAAATCATGCCTTCTTGAAAAAATATCTACCTTAATATTACTTGAAATGCTTGATAAGGATTTAGAAATTTCATTTATATAAATGTTCATACCTCCTACATCCTTTGTACCTGCCATTCTTAGAGGGCATCCATGGACACTTAATAAAGCAATTTTCATAATTTATTTACGCTTTCCATTGATAGTATAAAGTTTACTATCTAAAGATCCAAGATGATACTTATACCTTTCATTACCTCTCATAAAATCAAAAAACTGTAGATTCTCCTCTATAGACAGTTTTATAGAGTATGCATGATTAATTAAACCTACTGACAAATCAGAAAATTTTTGATCGTAGCCACTGTTGTATAAATAACGGGTATTATTCATAACAAACGATAGTGAAGATGCTACTTTGGTATTATCAAACTCTAAAAAAGTTAGTCTAACTATATTGTCTTTTTCTGTTAGATTATCAATAAGATCAACAAAAAAAGTTTGATTGCCTTGAGTCATAAATTGACGTTTATCTACAGAACTAGACTTCATTAGTGTAATAAAGTAATCTAAATTTTCCATAATTTCACTCTTCTTTGATAATTCGTAATGATTTACCGTACCTGAATTATGTATTCTCTTTATCTTTCTTTTCAATTCATGCCTATATTTCTTTTTTAAGTTGCTTAGGTAAATTTCCCATGAATTTGGCAAATCAACTTTTGGACATACATCTTCAACAACAACTTCAAACTCCCATAGTTCATCATCATTTTCATTAAAATAATTATATAGAGGTGATAGTTCGGAGACTGACTCAAATATAAAATTATTAATATGTTTCAAGTTGTGTACTTCAGAAAGAATTTTTTTTATACCATTACTAAGATTCTTCTCACAATAATCAAATGGGTAAAGTAAATCTTGATAATCAAATAAACTTTTGCTACCCAAAAGTGAAATTTTATCGTCTTTAATTTGCATAGGAGCAATAATATTATTATTTTTTTTGGGATCAGAAAGGACAAATAAACATACTTCATATTCTTGTCCAAAATGCTTATACCAAATATTTTTAGTAGTAAAGTAATCAAATGGATTTGTATAATTTATATTTTTTAAAGTAGTTGAAGTATCAGAAAATAAACGATCAACTAATTTAATATTGCTAAATCTATTAAAATTAGAACTTTTAGAACTTGTCAATTTATTCTTTCATTAAGGATGTAATTTTATCTCTAATTGTCTCCATATCAGAATCAACCTTAAATATTTCTGATACAACATTATCATTCACTGTACCTGGGTCTTTTAAACCATTACCGGTTAGAATACAAACAATATTCTTATCTCTAAAATCAAAACCCTCTTTACTGAGTTTCAATAAGCCTGCTAAAGAAGCTGCTGAAGATGGTTCACAGAAAATCCCCTCATTATTTGATAATTTCATATAGGCACTCAATATTTCTTTATCTTCAACCATCCCGATAATACCATTAGACTCATCCCTAGCCTTTTTAGCATTTTCCCAACTAGCTGGATTACCTATTCTTATTGCAGTAGCTATTGTTTCAGGATTTTTTACTGGTTGTCCAATAACAATTGGCGCAGCCCCAGCCGCCTGAAATCCCATCATTTTTGGTAGTTTTTTGATTTTATTATGTTTTTTATACTCCTTAAATCCTTTCCAATATGCTGTTATATTTCCAGCGTTTCCAACAGGAATAAACAAGTAATCTGGTGAATCATTTATTTCATCCACTATCTCGAAAGATCCGGTTTTTTGGCCTTCAATTCTGTATGGATTAAGGGAATTTACAAGCCCAATATTAAATTCCTCTGAAATACTAATAACAGCTTTTAATGCTTCATCAAAATTACCGTTTATGGAAATAATTTTAGCTCCATAAATCATCGCTTGAGATAGTTTCCCCATTGCTATTTTGCCATCAGGAATAAAAACAAATGTTTCTAATCCATACCTTGCTCCATAAGCGGCTGCTGATGCACTAGTGTTACCTGTTGAAGCACAAATAATTCTTTTTTTCCCTTCTTCTATTGCTTTTGATACAGCAAAAACCATTCCCCTATCCTTAAAAGAGCCAGTTGGATTAGAACCTTCGAGCTTAAAGCAAAGATTTTTACATCCAATATCTTTATATAATGATTGAGAATTAACTAAGGGGGTATCTCCCTCCCCCATTGAAATTATAGGTGTGGAATTATTCACTGGTAAAAAGTGTTTATATCTCTCGATTAAACCTCTATTTTTCATTTTTATTCTCCATACCTAAGTTAAAAATAAGGATATTTAATTGTAAGATTCCACTCTAATCATGCTTTCTATATTAAATACCGTATCAAGATTATTTATTTGTTTTATAGAAGATTGCATATCTCTTTCCAATGAGGGATAAGTCATTATTACTAAATCTGCACTTCCATCATCATGTAAATCTTTCTGAAGTACAGACGAGATACTAATATTTTTTTGCCCAAATTCCATAGCAATACTAGCTAAAACACCTGGCTTATCAGAAACATTTAATCTTAAATAATACTGACAAAAATGACTATCCATACTAGTAATTTTATACGTATTTTTACGATTTACATTTATTTTTTTTTCAGAATTTTGGATCTTAATGAGATCTGATAATACAGAACTAGCAGTTGCTTTTGCTCCTGCACCTGCACCTTGAAACCATAACGTTCCAACTAAATCACCCTTAATTTCCACAGCATTAAGTACCCCATTTACTGATGACATAGGAACATGATTTGGTATGAGTGCTGGGTGAACCTTTACGAGTAAATTCTTATCGTTATTAATACTTGCTGTAGCCAGAAGTTTTACTGTGTAACCCAGTTCACTAGCATACGCAAAATCTGTACTTTTTATATTGCTAATTCCTTCAACATATATTTGATCAATTGATACATTTGTATTAAATGCTATTCGTGACAAAATAGAAATTTTGTACTGAGCATCGAATCCATCAATATCGGAGGTCGGGTCTGCTTCTGCATATCCTAAATCCTGCGCTTCTCTTAATACCTCTGCTAATTCTAATTTTTGATTTGCCATTTTAGTTAGAATATAATTAGTTGTACCATTAATAATTCCCCTGATACTTGAAAAATCATTAGCTGAAAGATCACTAACTAATGGGCTGATTATTGGTATACCTCCAGCAACACTGGCTTCATAAAGTAAAAATACGTTATTTTTTTCTGCAAGTTCTAATAATTCTTCTCCATATTTACCCATAACTTCTTTATTTGCTGTGATTACATTTTTATTTGATTTTATTGATCTCTTAATATAATTATAAGCTGGAGTTTCTCCTCCTATTAACTCAATAACTATATCGATATTTTTATCTTGTATTATTTCTTCAAAATCATTAGTGATAATTTTTTCACTTATGTGAATATTTCTTTTCTTAGTGATATCTTTAACTAAAACTGAAGAAACATTACCTTTAATCTCTTCATAAACTGCTTTTCCTACAGTACCCATACCAAGTAATGCAATATTTTTTTTGGAAAGAACAAAAACATTTTTCATATTTTAATTTCCAGGTAAATTAGAAAAATCATATGACACTGCCGTTGGTGTTGGAAGTAATGAAGACATCTTAACTTGCTTATTAACCCACTCAAAAATGTCGCTATCTAAAACCATTTTTAAATCAAAATTTTTTCTTTCTTCGTTCAAAAATAATGTCATTGCTCTATCCACAAGTAATTCCATATTTTCCTCATCTACCTCTCTTGCTTCTGATACTTCATTTACAACAATGTAGCTGTGCCATTTTTTTTCTTCATTGTACCTAGGAGAAGTTGTTTCACGAATAGGAAGTAACCTATTTCCATCTTTATCAAGACCAAAAAGTAAGCGATCAAGTTCAGGGTTAGTACCATATGGAAACCAACCAATTTCCCCAAGATCTCTTTTTTTGTTAGGGTTTTCAGAATATCTCATCACAATATCCTCAATTGGATCTCCTGCTTTAAGCTCTCTGTCAATTTTTTGCTGAATTTGGTTATCTGGATTAAACAAAATAATTTCATAAATGTGAACTTGAACTTGTAATTTTGGAACTGATTGACCAACTACTTCTCGAAGTCTTTCTCTAAACATTGACTTTTTTATAAAATCTCTAAAATCATCTTCATTTACACCAATTTTATTTATAAATTGTCGTTTTGCTTCATCCAAATTCACTTTATCTTCTGTCGATAAGTTAGGATCATCTGAAGCATTAAATGCTACAAAACCTAAAGTAGTACTAAATCTTTCATCAACCTCTTCCTTCGACACAGATATGCCATATTTAGGAGCTAATTGATAGGATAGTTCATTTTCCTGAAGAGTTAACATCGCATCAAAAAGTGAATTCCCCACTTGAAATGGTACCCCAAGATCTTCACTAATTCTTTGGTTATATCTTATAAAATTAACAACATCTCCTCTTGAATATTCTTTATCTTCAACTCTTAATGCCAGCTCTCTTGGCGGAAATACATAAATTTGAAAATAAGAATATGCAGGAATAAGCAGTAAAAATATTACAATAATTATTCCGAAAATAAAGTAAGGCCGGGACTTTGAACTATTTTCCTTACTCTCCCTAAGATAATCCATTCGGGATTTTTTAATAGACTGCTGGATGCTTCTTTGACCAATAGAAAATTCTGATCTATCTACAACATCATCATTTAGATTGTTTAATTTACTGTCTTCTTTTTCATTATTACTAAACATGAGATTCTGATAAAAACGTAATCTAAGAAGTTTGAGTATCGTCAGAAGTGGTATTTTCTTGTTCTGTAACTCGATCGTCTGAAGAATTCGAATTATCCTCTTCTGAATCAACAACTTTAGAATCTTGGACTTCTGGTTCATTTGAAGATTTTTGATCTAATTCAAAAATCTTTACTGGCCCAGTTACCTTTTCGTGCTGAGGAGCATATGGCAAAAGAGCTAAATATCTTGCTCTTTTTATTGCTTTGGTCACCTCTCTGTGACATTTTGCTGAATTACCTGATTTTATACCAGCATCAATTCTACCACGATCAGTAATAAATTTTCTTAATAAGGAAGCATCTTTATAATCAACAAGATTTTCCTTACAGAAATCGTATTTAGAGCGTTTGTAGCTTGTGAAATTATTTCTTCTGTTATAAGTAGTCATTTATCTCCTATTTTTACCAAGGTAGTTCTTCAATATCTTCTGAGTTATCGTTAGAAGGGAATGTATCATTATTATTTATATTATTATCATTACTTGAGTTTGGTTGAGAGGATGACTCTTCGCCTGATTGACTACTTAAGAATACTACTCTAGTTGCACTTACCTCTAGACTAGACCTATTAACGCCTTCTTTATCAACATACTCACTTTTTGTAAGCCTACCTTCTACAAAAACTTTTCTTCCCTTTGCTAGGTATTGATTTACTGATTCAGCCTGACGATTCCATGCTGTAATTCTGAACCACTCAGTTTCGTTTACCGTTTCTCCATTTTGATCTCTGTAAGTATTGTTAGTCGCTAAATTAAATGTTGTTACAGGGGTACCAGATGACGTATATCTCATCTCTGGATCATTCCCAACATTTCCAATTAGTAATATTTGATTAAGACTCAATAGTAGCTTCCTTTTTTTTACGCTTAACAGGAACTTTACCAAAAAGATCATCTTTGACAATGAGATACCTGATAATTTTTTGATCAAATCTCAATGCATCATCTACATTTTTAATTTTATTTTGTGACATATCAAAGTTTGCTTGAATATAATAACCCTCATCATTTTTGTTGATAGGATAAGCTAAAGTCCTTTTACCCCAAATTTTTGTCTTAGCAGACTGTGCGTCATTTGAAGAAAGTATAGTAAACAAATTAGATTCTACTTCTTTTACTTCTTCTTCAGAAAATTCACCAGATACAATACATACTATTTCATATTTAATCAAAATTCACCATTACCTAATTTTTTAAACCACCTTATTTTACTATCAAAAGAATAAAAATTCAGCAAAATTATTAGTCTTTTTACCAAATATTAATATATTAGTCTAATCCTGGAACAATAAATTTTGCTGAAAAACTTGCTACTTTTTCCTTAATTGAACTTAAAATTTTACTATTATCGTGATTTCTTAGAGATTCTAAAATAAATCCAGATACTATTTCCATATCTTTTTCTGACATATTTCTAGAGGTGAGTGCAGCAGTCCCAATTCTGATACCAGAAGTAACCATGGGAGGTTCATCATCAAATGGTATTGAATTTTTATTAACAACAATACCTGATGATAGTAATGCCGACTCTGCATCTGAACCATTCAATCCAATCGTCTTAGTGTCTACAAGAAGCATATGGGTATCCGTACCTCCACCTACAATTCTTAGCCCGTTTTCAGCCAAAGTTTTTGCTAAAATTTTTGAATTTTTGACTATTTGAAAAGAATAGTTTTTGAAATCTTCTGACATAGCTTCTTTAAATGCTACTGCTTTAGCAGCTATTGAATGCTGCATTGGACCACCTTGCATGTTAGGAAATACTGCTGAATTAAATTTTTTTTCAAAATTTTTCTTCATCAAAGCTAAGGCTCCTCTAGGCCCTCTAAGAGTCTTATGGGTGGTACTGGTAACTATATCTGCATGAGAAACAGGGGAAGGATGAGCACCTCCAGCAACAAGACCAGAGATATGAGCCATATCAGCTAAAAGTAAAGCACCGACTGAATCAGCAATGTGTTTGAACTTCTCAAAATCAACTTTAAGTGGATATGCCGTAAATCCTGCAATTATAAGTTTTGGCTTATTTTTTTCAGCGATTTCATATAAATTATTGAAATCTAAAGCTTCTGTTTCTTTGTTAACACCAAAAGGAACGAAATTATAAAGTTTACCTGAAAAGTTAACCTTTGAGCCGTGAGTTAAGTGACCACCATGGTCCAGAGACATACCCATAATAGTATCTCCTGTCTGACACATAGAAAAAAAAGCTGCCATATTGGCCTGTGAGCCAGAATGGGCTTGAACATTTGCTGACTCAGCTTTGAATAAAGATTTAGCTCTTTCTATAGCTAAACTTTCCGAAATATCTACATTCTCACAACCTGCATAGTATCTTTTTCCTGGGTAGCCCTCAGAATATTTATTAGTCAAAATAGATCCTGTAGCTTCAAGAACAGCTGAGCTTGTATAATTTTCTGAAGCAATCATGACTAATTGCTCTCTTTGGCGTTTTTTTTCATTCTCAATTACAGAGTGAATTGCTGAGTCAAATTTTAGTAAATGTGTCAATTTTTTACCTCATACCAATGTTTTTATAACTGCAAAAGTTAAAAAAGTATTTAAACTTAATTGTATTATATTGAAAATCAGATAAAAGATTTAGGAAATTTATAAGGTATTAATATGGATATTATAGATTATAGACCGGAAACAGCAATGGTGATTTTTGCTCACCCAGATGATGCAGAGATTGGATCAGGAGGTACGGTATCAAAATGGTCTAAGAGTGGTACTGAGATTACTTTTGTACAATGTACTACAGGTAATAGCGGAAGTAATGATTTAAAAATGACATCAGAAAGAATTGAAATTCTTCGCCATAAAGAGCAAAAAGAAGCAGCAAATATCATAGGAGTTAAGAACCTTATATCTCTGGAACATGAAGATGGCAAACTAAAAGCAAGTGATGATTTCTTAGAACAAATTGTAGAAAATATAAGAAAATTTAAACCAGAGGTTGTTTTCACTCATGATCATTTTAGAAAGAACTCTTTTCAGCATAGAGATCACAGAAATACAGGAATCACTGTTCAAGATGCAGTATACCCTTTTGCGAGAGATCATTTACATTTCGAAAATCAAATAAAAAATGGGTTGACACCTCACAAGGTTAAGGAAATATTTTTCTGGGGAACAGATGAACCAAATATAATTGTAGATATAACGGAATCTATAAATACTAAAATTCAGGCATTATCGATGCATAAAAGTCAGATACCTGGCTTATCAGTTGGATCTGATTTATGGAATACTATGAAAAAAAGACATGAAGATGCATCAATAAAATTTGAATTTAAGTATGGAGAAGTTTTTAGAAGGGTCAAGGCAAGATCCTAATAATGAAAAATTTTACGGATATTAAGTCACATATAATACCAGAATTTGATGATGGTCCACTTAACTTTGATGAATCTCTAGAAATTTTATTTTTGGCAGAAAAAAGTGGGATTTCAAAAATTATTGCAACACCTCATTATGAAAATCTTTTGATTAATAATAAGAATTTTAAGGATGTTGAAGAGTATGTAGAAAAATTAAATTCATTAGCTCATAAAAATTCTATAGATATTAATATTTTTTCTGGAATTTCATTAAATTTCACTGAAAAAATCATTGATATTATCGATACTGAAGCACAAAATTTTTCACTTAATAAAACTCGATTTTTCTTGATAGAATCAACTTTTAATTATTTTGATGAAAGTAATATAAAAATTATTGAAAAATTTAGAGATAAAAGACTTTACCCGATAGTATCACACCCTGAAAGAAATATTTACTTAAGAAAAAATTATAAAATTTTAGAAGAAATTATAAATTTAGGTGCTTTAATTCAAATTAGCTCGGACAGTATTATCGGTAATAATGGTGATACAAGTAAAAGATTTGCACTAGAAATCATAGAAAAAAAACATGCTACATGTATATCATCGGAGATACATAACAAGGATGAAATTCTTTTTCCTAATCTAAACGCATCATACGAGTTAATTACCGAAGCTTTTGGAGAAAAAGTCTCAAATAAATTATTTATATCTAATCCTCAACTTATTCTTGACGGACATTTACCTAAATTTGAAGACTAAGATAAAGCTAAAAGCCTTAAGATTTTTATATTCTTCATCAAAATAAAATTAATAATTTTTATGCGCATAATTTTTCTTACTAATAAGGCAATTACAAAACCCATAATTGCAGCTGAAAAAACATCAAGAAAGTAAAATACGCCAACATATATTCTAGAAAAGCTAAATATTATAGATATTACTAATAATATATATCCTAGATATTTATTTGAAGGAAAAATCGAAGCAGTAACGGTAAATCCAATTGCTACAGGATTTGCAGGAAAAGATGGATCTGTAGGAGCATAAAATATCAGTTGTATTTCATCAGAGTTACCAATAAAAGGCCTTGTTCTAGAGACTAAATTATTCACTATCCAAACAAAAAAATTAGTCAGCATGATAGCTGAAATTGAATAAAATACTGTTTTTTGATTCAATAATAACCTTTTAGAATCTAAAGCTAGAAACCATAGTGAAAAAATTGACAATGCACAAATAACTGGAATTAAATAGTCGCTCGCAAAAATTTGAAAAAATGAATCCCAAAAAAGATTTTTACCGTTCAAGTTATTTATAAAAATAGTTATTTTTTCGTCAATTATCATCTAAAAATCTACCTCTAAAATTCAACCTTAATGATGAATAATAATTATTATTTTTTAGAGTAAAAATTCCTCTAGATTTTTTTGCGTTCAAGTTAAGAGTTTTCGGTTTTTGCCTTAAAAGACCCAAAATCCCAGATATTACCACAGAGGTAATAAAAGACAAAATACAACCTAAAAAAAATAAAAGAAATTGAGCTGTTCCATGCAACCCTCCATCTATATCATTAACATTTCTTACTGATGCAAAATTCTCTAAAGTTGATCTACTAAAACTAGAACCTGTCCATTGAGAGTTTATAAATAGAGGAGCAGAAAAAAAGAAAATAAAACCTGAGATTAGAAATATAATACCAAGTATTTTGTTTGCTTTAGTATTTGACAATATCATTATGCCACGCAAATTTGATATTGCAGAAACTAATTGTAATGTGCCAAAACAAGAAAGGTATACATAAATTAAATAATGATTTATAAATAATTCTCTAATATCATTATTGAAGTAGTTCATACTGTCAATCCATTGAAATTTGAGTGCACCAATCTAAGTATTTTGAATTCTCGCCTACCAAAACCGAAAAATAAAGATCTTGGATTTTTTTTGTGATAACACCTATTCTTCCGGTCCCTATTTCTCGATTATCTAATTCTCCTACAGATGTGACATGAGCAGCTGTTCCAGTTAGGAAAATTTCATCTGCTAAATATAATTCTGATCTATGAATTCTTCTCTGTTTGACTTCCATACCTATTTCTTTAGTTGCAAGCTCAATTACAGAATCTCTAGTAATTCCTAATAATGCATTATCTGTTTCAGCAGGAGTAATTAATTTATCATTTTGAATCATGAATAAATTCTCTCCACTACCTTCTGAAACCGTACCATCTTGGTTTAATAATATTGCTTCATCAAAACCAGCAGATACTGCTTCAGTTTTAGCCAAAATATTTGTAGTGTAAAGTCCAGTAAGCTTAACACCAGTTGGCATAGATGAATCCATCGGCCTCCTCCAACTAGATGTTTGACATCTAATAGAATTACTATTATCAATGTAAGACCCGAATGGAAGAGTAACTAAAGCAAAATCATCTGACACTTCGTGTAACTTTAAATTTGCCACCATTTCTGCACCCTTATATGCTAGAGGCCTAATGTATACATCTTCTTTTAGGTTGTTTTTTTTGATTAAGTCTATGGTAATATCGCAAAGATCTTCGACAGAATATGGTAGTTTAATTCTTAAGATTTTGCATCCTCTAAGAAGACGCTCATAGTGTTCCTTCATACGAAAAATATACATCGAGTTATTATTTTCATTCCAGTTTCCACGTATACCTTCAAAAGTAGCCGTTCCATAGTGCAAAGCATGAGTCATAATACTAACTTTTGCATCTTTTAAATCTATTTGATTACCGCTTAAAAAAGCCCACATAATTTCACCTTAACTTTATTAAAAACCATTTATTATTATATATTATTTTATTTAACTCCAAGTTCGTACTGTTGGGTCTGGAATATTATCCCATCTAGATTGACCCTGCGATCTTATAACAGCTATTCTTTTTAGGACTTCTTGATTTGCTAAACCATGCAAAGGTTTACCTGTAAGGACATTAACAGCATTTTCACCCCATCTTATCGCACCTTCCATTTGACTTACATCAGAATTACCAGCTATGTGGGGAGTAATAAATAGATTATTTAATTTTAAAAGAGGACTTTCAGAACTTACGGGTTCAGTTTCAGTAACATCTATACCAGCAGCTGAAATAAGATTTTTTTCTAGTGCTTCTTGAAGACCTAATTCATCCACAATAGGTCCCCTTGCACAGTTAATAAAAATTGCATTAGGTTTCATTTTTGAAAAAACATGATAATTAAATCTATGTTTAGTTTCTTCTGAGGAGGGTGAGTGTACAGAAATAAAGTCTGAATGGGTGATTAGTGTATCAAAATCAACTAATTCTACCCCAAAAAGATCGGCTGATGTCTGGTTTACATAAGGATCGCAAGCTATGATTCTTCCAGGACCAAATCCTCTAATTCTTGACGCAAAAGCCTTACCAATATTGCCAAATCCAAAAATCCCGACTGTATTTCCAGAGATTCTTCTCAAATTGGAAGTTAGTGATGATATATTTTTCCCCTCTGGCGGATTAGACCAATGACCTTGTTTTAGTGCATCGTTCAAATAAGGTATATTTCTTGTGATAGAAAGAAGTAGTGCTACAGCATGATCTGCTACCTCACTAGTATTTACTCCTGGAGTATTGGTAACACATATACCTTTCTCAGTTGCAGCAACCAAATCAACCGAATCAACACCTACACCATGCCTAGCAATCATTTTTAATTTTGGTAAACTTTCAATAACTGCTCCAGTGGTATGTGGAACAGTACCTACAAGTATAACATCAGCATTTTTACCTGCCTGAATCATATCATTTTCTGATTTACAAGGAATATATTCAAACTCAATTCCAGCATCGGTAATAGTTTTTATAGTCAAGTCTAATGGTGACTTTTTGTAATCCATAGCAATAACTTTGAAGGTCAATTTTTTCTCCTATAATTAAGAATTAGAATAGTTTATAATCGTAGATAATAATAGAAAAAAAGTATTTAGTGTATTACTTTTTTCGCATTAAATGATCTTTTAAGAAATATTTAATAAGGAAATATGCTGTTATATGGATAAAAAAAAATCAGACCCTTCTTATGGATTTTATTGTGAACGTGATGTCATGCTACCTATGCGAGATGGAATAAAACTTGCTACTGATATCTATTTTCCATGCCATGGAGACGGGTCAATTCCGAAAGAAAAACTTCCTACATTACTAGTAAGAACATCATATGATAAAACAGCACCAGAATGGGATGATATATATCCTTTTTTTTGTAGAAGGGGATATGTATTTGTAATTCAAGATTTGAGATCAAGATTTAGATCTGAAGGAGATGGCAAATATTTTCATGCTCATAATCCATGGGAAGGTGATGATGGATACGACACAATTGAGTGGTTAGCAAAACAAGAATGGTCAAATAAAAAAATTGGAACCTTGGGATCATCACACAGAGGTATTGTTCAACAGCAGTTAGCCTTAAAAAAGCCTCCACATCTATCTGCAATGTGGGTTGAAGCCGCACCAACAAACCCTTACTTGCATGAGTGCAGAGAAGGTGGTGCAATGTCTCTCCAAATGTTTGCTGCAATCCATTTACATGCTTTAGATTGTCATGAAATTGGTAATGATAAAACTAAGGCTAGGGAAATTATGAACGCAATGAGAAACATGAGAGATTGGATACAAAAATTCCCTGATAATCCATTTGACACGGCTCTTAAGGTTGCTCCTTCAATAGAACAAACTGCAAAAAATTATTTGCTAAAAAGTGATTATGATGAATGGTGGGATGGTGATTACGCTAATCAGGAAAAATATTTTAATGAGCATGCAGATGTTCCCTTAATGATAGCTTGTGGGTATTATGACAACTTTATTGGAGCATCGTGTGATTATTATAAATTTATGAGTGAAAAAAATAAATCCAAAACAAGCCTAATCATTGGTCCTTGGTGTCACGGAGGAATGAGAGCAGAAGGAAGTTCCCATGGAGATGCTGACACTGGTATACAAAGTGTTTGGGGTGTACAAAAATACAATGAAGAAAGATTAAACTTTTTTGACAAACACCTAAAAAAAATTGACACAAAAGAAAAACCAAAAATAAGGTTATATATCATGGGTCATGGTGATGGAAGAAAAACAAAGAATGGAAACCTTAATCATGGAGGAATATGGAGAGATGAGATTGAATGGCCTTTGGAAAGAACAGAATATAACACTTTATTTCTTAGTAATGAAAGAGAACTTACTCCATTTTTAGATGCTGAAGAAAACAGTAAAATAACCTATAAGTTTGATCCCAATAATCCAGTACCAACAATAGGCGGTCAGATTGTTGGCATGTTTGAAATAATCCCTGAAAAAGAAGGAGGTCCAAAAGAAGATTTTGTCCCAAATTTCCTTGATCAATGGACTCTTGTTCGAAATAATATGAGAGAGGTTATATCTGCTGCTGGATGGCATCAGAAAGAATCCGAAATGTGGATTGGAGCAAAAAAGCCTTATAAATTATTAAAGGATAGAGATGATGTTATATCATTCGAGACAAAAATACTTGATGAGGATACAGAGGTTACCGGAGAAGTAGTTTTGAAATTGTGGGTTTCATCAGATTGTTTAGATACAGATTTTACTTTTAAGCTTTTAGATATTTATCCTGAATCATCTGATTACTCTGAAGGCTACCATTTAAATATAACCGATACTATACTAAGAATGAGATATAGAGATTCATGGACTAATCCAGAGTTATTAATACCCGATAAGCCATACGAAATTTCTGTTAAGTTGTGGCCAATTTCAAACTTATTTAAGAAAGGTCACAAAATCAGATTAGATATATCTAGTTCTAACTACCCAAGATTTGATGTAAATCCAAATACGGGAGAAAAATTAGGGTTTCATACAAAAAAAATTATCGCAAGTAATACAATTTATACTAATGAAACCTATCCATCAAGGATAATTTTACCTACGGTAAAAAACTAACCACTATTTATCTATTTTTCCACTCTTAAATTTATCAAGTGCTGTGATTAGCGCCATACTTGATGGCACTGGTATTCCTTCTTTGTATGCAATCTTTACTACACTGCCTAGAAGATCATCAAGTTCTAGTGGTTTTCCAGCAAATAAATCATATTGAATGGAAGCTTGAAAATGCTCTGCATCTTTTTCAGCAGAATCCATAAAATTCTTTATTAAATCTGCATCAAATTCTATACCTTGAGATTGACCAACTAATAATATTTCTTGCATTGTTGTTTTGATGGTATTATATCCAAATGGAGAAGAAAAAACCTCAGATAGTTTTGATCTAGTAGCAGCCATAATTGTGCCTATAGAGCCTACAAAAACCAACTTTGTCCATAAAGTTTTTTTGATATTATTACTTACTTCAATTTGTATTCCTGGTCGCTTGAGGAATTCAGATAATTCTTGAACTCTATTTGTGATGGATCCATCTTCTTCACCAAATTCAATTTTTGCAACTGGACCAGTTTGAGAAATATGACCAGGACCTGCTACTGATGACTCAATATACGTAGCTCCTTGCAAGACTTTTTCTTTGCCAAAACTTCCAGATATTATTTCTCCACTCGAAATACCATTTTGTATAGTTAATATTGAAGTTTTTTCAGTAACTACTGGAGAAATCAGGGGTAATGCTTCAAAATTAGAATATAGTTTTGGGCTATAGAAAATTAAGTCTGCTGGCGGAGTATTTGAAGGATCGTCTGTTGCCGTTACATTAACATTAAAATTACCCCAATGGCTATCAATAGATAATCCTTTGTCATTAATTTTTTTTAAATGATTACCTCTAGCTATAAATGTAACTTGTTCACCTTGATTTGCCAGTACTCCGCCAAAATATCCACCAACAGCTCCTGCCCCCATTATTACCACATGCATTATTCACCTCAAAATACTTGTAATTAAATTTTTTTTTATAAGAAACAATAATTGTAATACTGTTATCATTTAATTATAAGTATATTGGGGAGAAAATTGATTAAAAAAAATATAAAAAGAATTGACAATAGAAATTCCTCTGAACTTCGAGATGTTAAGATTACTCCTAATTATTTACCAGATTCAGAAGGATCTGCATTAATAGAAGTGGGAAATACAAAGGTAATATGTTCAGCAACTATTGAAAAAAAAGTGCCTCGATGGCTCAAAGGAAAAGGTACTGGTTGGGTTACAGCAGAATACTCAATGTTGCCAAGATCTTCAAAAGATAGAATACAAAGAGAGAGATTCAAAGTTTCTGGCCGTACTCAAGAAATACAAAGATTAATAGGTAGATCTCTCAGATCAATCATTGATTTAGAAATGCTTGGTGAAGTTTCTATTATAATTGACTGTGATGTTATAAGAGCGGATGGAGGAACAAGAACAGCATCAATAACCGGAGCTTTTACAGCACTTAACCTAGCAATAATACGTGGTATAGATGAAAAATTATTTACTGCTAATCCAATCAAAAATTTAGTATCAGCAGTAAGCATAGGAATCGTAGAAAAAAATATATTATTGGACCTAAATTATGATGAAGATTCTAGAGCAGAAGTTGATATGAATATTGTGATGAATGATAAATTTGAATTTGTTGAAATTCAAGGAACTGCTGAAAAATCTTCATTTAGTTATGATGATTTCTCTGAAATGATCACAATTGCTAAAAAAGGAATAAATGAGCTTTTTAACTTACAAAAAAAAGCTATTTCATATAAATAAAACGATTAGAAAACAAGGAATCATAATGGACAAAATTATAGATGTATCTGCTAGAGAAATATTAGACTCTCGTGGCAACCCAACAATAGAAGCAACAGTTGTTTTATCAAGTGGGAAAACCGGAACTGCAGCTGTTCCTTCGGGAGCTAGTACTGGTAAAAGGGAAGCCGTCGAATTACGGGATGGAGATAAAAAAAGATTTTTAGGAAAAGGAGTATTAAATGCGGTTGATAACATAAACGAAAAAATCCGTAATATTATTCTAAATTTAGATCCTTTAGAACAAAAAAGTATTGATGATATTATGATTGATTTTGACAATTCTGAAAATAAAAAAAATCTCGGAGCAAACTCTATACTAGCTGTTTCTCTAGCAACAATGAAATCTGCTGCAAAAAGTTTAGAAATACCACTGTATAAATATATAAATGAATTATATGAATCTCATAATGAAATTTCTTTACCTGTGCCAATGATGAATATACTAAATGGTGGAGCTCATGCGGAGGGTTCAACCGACTTCCAAGAAATAATGATTGCCCCTATTGGATTTGACAATTTTCATGAAGCATTAAGATGTGGTGTAGAAATTTACCACACTTTAAAAAGTAATCTTATAAAAAATAATCACGTCACAACTGTAGGAGATGAGGGTGGATTTGCGCCACAAAACCTAACTAATAGCGAGGCAATAAATTATGTTGCAGAATCTATTGAATATGCAGGTTATAAACTTGGAGATGAAGTTTACATTGCACTTGATGTTGCCGCATCAGAATTTTATATAAATAACGAATATCACCTAAGTAGAGAAAACAAGGTCCTATCAAGCAAACTATTGGCCAGTGAGTATAAAAAACTATGCCAGCAATATCCTATTTATTCTATTGAAGACGGCCTTTCTGAAGATGATTGGGATGGATGGTCTGACTTAACCAAAACTCTAGGGAATAAGGTTCAATTAGTTGGTGATGATTTATTCGTTACACAAGAAAAATACTTAAAAAAAGGGATAGATAACAAATCTGCAAATTCTATTTTAATCAAGCTTAATCAAGTTGGAACAGTTTCAGAAACATTAAGTGCAATTAGATTAGCCAAAAAGTCCAATTTCAAATGTATTATTAGCCACCGTTCTGGAGAAACAGAAGATACCACAATTTCTGATTTTGCTGTCGGTGTCTCAGCAGGCCAAATAAAAACAGGTGCGCCAAATAGAAGTGAGCGAGTAGCAAAATACAATAGATTGCTGAGTATTGAACAAACGATTGGCTATAACAAATATGTAGGTAAAAATATTTTGTAAAAAATAAACTCAAAGGAAAAAAAATGAATAAAATAAAGATAGGAATTAACGGTTTTGGAAGGATTGGCAGGCAAGTTCTAAAAACAATTAACAGCAATTTTAAAGACTCACTTGAAGTAGTAGCAATTAATGATTTAGGTGATATCAGAACAAGTGCCCATTTACTAAAATATGATTCTACACATGGAAGACTTCAAGAAAAATTGGAAATAAATGATCATGGAATAAACATTAGCGGTCGTTATATAAAGTTTTTTAGAGAGAAATCTCCAGAGAATATTAATTGGGATAAGGAAGGAGTACAAATTGTTATAGAATCAACAGGTATATTTACAGATGGAAATCTAGCATCTTCACATTTAGGTGGATCGGTAAAAAAAGTAGTTATATCAGCTCCAGCAAAAAACGAAGATATCACTGTTGTTTTAGGTGTAAATCACAAAGATTATGACCCAAAAAAACATAATATAATTTCTAATGCTTCATGTACTACAAATTGTGTAGCACCGATGGTAAAAGTACTTAATGATAACTTTGATTTGGAAAGTGCATTCATGTCTACAATACATGCTTTTACAAATGACCAAAATATACTTGACCAGACTCATTCTGACTTAAGGAGAGCTAGAGCTGCGTCGGCAAATATTATTCCAACAACTACTGGTGCAGCAAAAGCAGTGACAAAAGTAATACCAGATTTAGAAGGAAAAATAGACGGTATGGCATATCGCGTACCAGTAATTACAAGTTCTGTAACAGACCTTACCGTGAAACTAAATAGTGATGAAAGTATTGAAAAAATAAATGAATTATACAAACAATCTGCATCAAAGGAACTTAATGGAATTTTAGATTGTGCAGATGAAGAGCTTGTATCTTCAGATTTCATTGGAAACTCATACTCTTGTACTATAGACTTAGCTTCTACTTCCAAAATTCCTGGAACTGGTCTTTATAAGATTGTAGGTTGGTACGATAATGAGTGGGGGTATGCATCTAGAACTTCAGATTTAGCTAACTTAATCGGAAAAAATTTATAATCGTATAATATTAGTTAATATTAAGAGTTATAATATTAATAATAGCGGGTTCGGTGTCGCTAGAAAATTAATAAATAAAGCCGAAAGGAAATATTATGACATCAACTAAGATGATTAATTCTAATCAAAGTTGGAAGGATAAAACTAAACCCAACGTTGGTGATTGGAAGGTGAAGGGCGGTTTAGCACAAATGCTAAAAGGAGGAGTGATAATGGATGTAGTTACTCCTGATGAAGCAAAAATTGCAGAAGATGCTGGAGCAGTGTCGGTAATGGCTCTCGAACGTGTCCCTTCAGATATAAGAAGAGACGGTGGAGTTGCAAGAATGTCCGATCCTGATTTGGTATCAGGTATTATAAACTCGGTTTCTATTCCAGTTATGGCTAAGGCTAGAATTGGGCATTTCGTAGAAGCTCAAGTTCTCGAATCTCTAGGTGTTGACTACTGCGATGAATCCGAAGTTCTTACACCAGCAGATAATGATTTCCACATAAATAAATGGGACTTCAAGATGCCTTTTGTATGTGGAGCAAGAAACCTAGGAGAGGCATTAAGAAGAATTGGAGAAGGTGCGGCTATGATTAGAACAAAAGGTGAAGCAGGAACTGGTGACGTAGTACATGCTGTCACACATGCAAGGCAAATTCTTAGTGATATTAGAAAACTTCAAAATATGCCTGAAGAAGAATTGATGTCTGCAGCAAGGGATTTTCAAGCTCCATATGAACTTGTTTTGGAAGTTCATAAAAATGGTAAATTACCAGTTGTAAACTTCTCTGCAGGAGGTATTGCAACACCATCTGATGCCGCACTAATGATGCAAATAGGTGTCGAAGGTGTATTTGTTGGATCTGGAATTTTTAAAAGTTCTAATCCTTCTAAAATGGCAGAAGCTATTGTAAAAGCTACAACTCATTACAATGATCCTGATATGCTTGCAGAAATTTCTGCAGGACTAGGAGACGCAATGCCTGGTATTGAAGCAAATAAAATAAACGAAAAAGATCAGCTTCAAACTAGAGGTTGGTAGTATTGGGAAATCTTCCTGATAAACAAATAGGTGTTTTAGCTCTTCAAGGTGATTTTTATGAGCATATTGCAATCTTAGAAAAACTGGATAACAAGGCTTCGTTAATCAAAAAACCTGAAGAGCTAGAATCACTCGATGGCTTAATTATTCCAGGAGGAGAAAGTACAACTATTTGTAAACTCATAAGAAATTATGGATTTGAAGAAAAAATAAAACTAGCAGTAACTAGTGGTATGGGTTTGTGGGGTACATGTGCCGGAATGATTACAATCGCCAAAAAATTAAAAGATGATTACCCAAAACCCATTGGGATTATGGATATAACGGTTGAAAGAAACTTTTATGGTAGACAGATTGATAGTTTTGAAGAAAAAGTAGTAATAAAAGGCTTAGATGACAAAAAGTTTAATGCTATTTTTATTAGAGCTCCAATCATTAGAGAAGTGGGGAAAAACGTAGAAGTGCTTTCCATTCTCAATAATGAAATTATTGCTGCACGACAAGATAAAATTTTTGTGACTTCTTTCCATCCGGAACTTACAGAAGATTCTAGAGTTCACAAATATTTCTTAAATATGTGTTAATTATAAGGTATTATGACAAGCAAATTTCCAGAAAAAAATAAACTTGATGAGATTAGAGTATTTCTTGATATATTTACAAAAGAAATAAGTAACAATATTTATTCTAGTGATGGTCTACATGATTTATTAGAAGTTATATTAGACCTTGGTAGAAAACCAGAGGCTAGATATATAGATAAAACTATTGCCTTAAGTAAAAAAGAAGTTACAAGAGAACAAATAGTTAGCATAATAAGTAAAATTGGTAAGTTTGGTGATGATAACAGGGCAGGAATCGAAAGAACTTTACATAGAATTTCTGTAATAAAAAATAGACAGGGTGACCCTGTTGGATTAACCTGCAGAATTGGCAGGGCAGTTTTTGGTTCAGTAAAACTAATTGAAGATTTAATTTTTTCTGGAAAAAATATATTAATCTTAGGAAGACCAGGAGTTGGTAAAACCACATTGCTAAGAGAAACTGCGAGAACTTTATCTGATAAATCTAATAAAAGAGTTGTAATTGTAGATACTTCTAATGAAATTGCGGGCGACGGAGATGTTCCCCACTATGCAATAGGAAAATCAAGAAGGCTTCAGGTTCCAAATACTCACTTACAGCACAACGTCATGATTGAAGCTGTAGAAAATCATATGCCCGAAGTAATTGTTATTGACGAAATGAGTACAGAATTAGAAGCTCTTGCTGCAAGAACAATCGCAGAACGAGGAGTACAATTAATTGCTACTGCTCATGGTAATACATTATCAAACGTAATTTCTAACCCTACACTTTCAGATCTGATTGGAGGGACTCAAACCGTTACCTTAGGAGATTTAGAGGCAAGAAAAAGAAAATCTCAAAAAACAGTTCTAGAAAGAAAACATCTACCAACTTTTGATATAGTCGTAGAAATCCAAGAAAGAAACATTGTTGTTATAAATTCAGATGTAAAAACATCTGTAGATATGAGTCTTAGAGGGCTAACGTACAAACAAGAAATTAGGAAAATAGACCATAATAATAAAGTTGAAATAATAATTGAGAACAAGGACAACGGTAATACTGCATTTAAGCCAGCTCCGTTTCAATTGAATGATTTTAATTACAAAAAATCAGAACAAAATTCAAAAAATAATAATTTAGAAACTTCAGAAAAAGAAATTTCAAATTCTTTTTATACTAGAATATATCCTTTTGGAATTAGTAAAGGTGCATTAATTGAAATAGCTGATAAAAATAAAATACCTATCCAAATTGTTGATTTTCCAGAAAATGCTGAAGTATTTGTTACTACTAAATCACATTATAGTAGAAGGCCTAATATCATTAAAAATGCAGAAAAAATTGGTATAAGTGTCAACGTAATAAGAAAAGCTAGTAAGGAACAAATAAAGCAATTTTTAGAAAGATTTTTAAATACACAAGATGAACATCATGACAATGTGAACGACATTAGAAAATTAGCTATTTACGAAGCTGAACTGGGAATAAGTAAAATAATTGATGGAAACAATAACATTAAGCTTCAACCTCAATCTTCATACATAAGAAAGTTACAGCATGACCTTGTAAATAGAAGTAACTTAAATTCTAGAAGTATAGGCAAAGAACCTAATAGAAGAGTTATTATTTCCAAAAAAAAGATATAATTTCAAATAAAAAACAAGAGAATCGATATTGAAAAATAACAACCAACATTCATTAGACTTTGGAGATATTACGTCAAAGCTAAACAAAATAAATGTTAATAATGGTTTATTAATTACTTTTGAAGGCGGAGAAGGTGTAGGTAAATCTACTCAAGCTACAATTCTATTTCATCAACTAGAGAAGTATGGGATCGATTGTATTAAAACCCAAGAGCCAGGCGGAAGCGTATTAGGTAATAATATTAGAAAATGGGTCAAAAGTTCTAGTAACATTTCACCATTGTCTGAGACACTACTGTTTGAAGCTGCTCGATCTCAAATAATTACAGAAATAATTAGCCCAGCACTAAATCAAAATAAAGTAGTAATTGTGGATAGATTCACCGATTCAACTATTTCATATCAAGGATTTGGGCATGGATTAGACATTGAGATAATAAATCAACTCAATAAAATAGCCACAAAAAATATTACCCCAAATCTAACTATACTTTTGGACATTGAGCCTGAAATAGCGCTCTCAAGAGTTTCTAATCAAACAAATTTATTCACAGGGGGTGATACCAATAAAAGATTAGATTCAGAAAACCAAAGAAAATTTGAACAGAAACCATTAGAATTTCATAAAAAAGTTAGAGAGGGATATCTTTCTTTATCTAAAAATGACACAAGATGGTGTTTGATAAATGCTCAGCAAAAAAGCGATGTAATAGCTAAATTAATTCTAAATAAAACCAGAGAACTTTTGATGAAAAATGGAGTCCCAAAAAATAGATTAGAAGATTAAGTTATAATAATTAACTATATGTATGATTAGAGGTGTAATTTGAGAAAAAATGATTTAAAGAAAAAATTAAATTCAGGAAAGTCGGCCATAGGTCCGTTTATAGGTTTCCCCTCACCGGGACTTGTAGAATATATGGGTTGGTTAGGTTTTGATTTTGTAGTTATTGATTGCGAGCATGGTCCTATGGATTATGAAACCGCTGAAAATATGATTCGTGCCGCAGAGCTTTCTAATACTACACCAATTCTAAGAATAGGATTAAATGAACAACAAAATATCCAAAGATACCTTGATGCAGGAGCTAGTGGAGTTATGATTCCATTAATCAATAATGGAGATGATGCTAAAAAAGTTGTAGACTCCGTAAAATATCCTCCTATAGGAAAAAGAGGTGCTTTTTCAGGAAGAAGTGCTGAGTGGGGGCTTCAAAACATGGCAGAGTATATTAGAGAAGCTAATGATGAAACATTTATATCACTACAAATAGAAACTATTGAAGGCGTTAAAAATCACAGAGATATAATAGGAACAGATCATGCTGATGCTATATTTTTAGGCCCTGGAGATTTATCAGTAAATTTTGGTATGCCGGGTGATACAATGAACCCTAAGGTCTTAGATACCATTGAAGAGTTATCTGTAAAAATTAAAGCATCTGGTAAACATACAGGAACTCTTGGAATCAATGTTGAACAGACAACATATTGGTTAGAAAGAGATATAAACTGGATTGTAAGTTCAGATAAAAAGTTTATTCAGGCAGGAGTAAATTCTTATATGAATGCAATTAAGTCAAAACTAAAAGATACTCCAAGTAGTTTTTAAAATTGATGCGATTTACCCCAAAAAATGCCATTGATCAAAGGTTTTTTAGTGTTGGTAAAAATACAAATGATTTTAAAGTTGCTCAAAGGGTTGTATTGACATGGTCTCATGGATGGGCCAAAACTCTATCTGAAAGGATAAATGCTAAACATCATGATACAACGATGTATAATCCATCATATTGGTTTAAAACAAACTTAGAAAAAAATATTACAATTGCACATGCCCCTCTGGGAGCGCCTGGTACAGTGATGTTTTTAGAAGATTTAATCACTTGTGGAGCAAAAACAATTATAGGTTTTGGTGCAGCCGGTACTCTGTCTAAAGATTTTAAGGTAGGAGATCTTCTTATCCCATATTTATGCAAAATTGTGGATGAAGGAACATCTCAACATTATAAAACTAATGAATACATTGAACCCAATCCAAAATTATATAGGGAGTTAAGAAATATTTTTTCCAAATCAAAAATTAAATTAGGATCGGGTGATTGGTGGACAACAGATGGATTTTATAGAGAAAGTAAAAATGATATAAATAAGTATTCCAATCAAGGAATTATTGGAGTAGATATGGAAACTTCAGCTATGTATAATTTAGGGAAGTTTAGAAACGTTGAAATTTGTAATTTATTATTAGTTAGTGATGAATTATATAAAGAATGGAATTACGGAGTGAGTACAAAAAGTTTTCAGATAAATTATAAAGAGGTAATTGATTTAATTTGTTCGTGGATTTTAGACTAATTTTTCCAATTTAATATTATATTTTCATCATGGCTAAAAGCTAATTCAGGCAAGTTATCAAAATCAGCAATCATAATATCAAAATTTTCTTCATCATTTTTTTTTGGTTCCCCAGATATAATTTTAGCCTCATATACTATAAAAATTACAGGATTATTTGTATCTGAATATACTCCTACTAAACCAACTATTTCACACTCAATACCACATTCTTCTAATAATTCTCTTCGAAGCGCGTCTTCTACTACTTCACCTCTATTTACGTATCCTGAGGGAAAAGTCCATTTACCTAATCCGGGTTCTATTGCTCTTTGTACTAAAACAATTCCAGATTTATAGGGAATTATAGCACCTACAGCTACTTTTGGGTCTAACCACATAATAAATTCTTAACTAATTAATTTTATCTAATTAATTCAACTTTATCATAAACAAATTTTTTATATATGAAATAGATTGAAGATACATTAATAATTAGTATAAAAAATAAAAATATTATCAATGGTATAAAATTCCATTCAAAGACAACTGGAGGCAAAGGTAATTTTCCATCATAAAAATAATTTATCCCACTTATTGATAATTTTGCTGAGTAATAACCTGAAATTATTCCAATAAATAATCCAAATATAACTAATAAAAGATTTTCTAAAAATAAAGAAAGTATGAATGCTCTACGTGAAATTCCAATCGACTTTAGTATGAATGCATCTTTTCTATTATTTGTATAAAAAGCAAAAAAATATGAATAAAATGATAGAAGTAATATTATAATAGATAATAAAATCGATAAATAAGATGTTACTTTCCACCCTAATATTGTGGTCGGGTCGACTAAAGTTTGTTTGAGATTTTCATCTGAATCTTTTATCGTTGATGATCTAAATAAATTATTAATTTGATCTTTTATTTCATTCTTTCTAAATTCATCAACATCAATAAAAAACTCATTCTCAGAAACATTCACCATTCCTCTAAATTCAAGAAAGTTTAACAGACTATTAATATCAAGAATAATAAATGGATCATCGGTAGGATCTAAGGTAGGAAAATTATCAACAATCGCAACTATCTCTACGGGCACAAATCCACCATAAACTTGTACAACAGCGTAGTCTCCAATTAGATTTTCCGTTAGGTTCAAATAATTTTTAGAAACAGCAATAGGAATCGGTTTACCATTAGAATTTCTATAAATTCCTCTCACTCCAACTATAGTACCAACATCCAAACTAATCTTTGCAAATTGATTTTGTTTTTGAACATCAGAAATTATTTCAATGGTGTCATCCAATCCGTTTGATGTCGGTAAAGGAGACCAATAATTATCTTCTTCAAAGTCAATTAGCACCTTATCTAGTGAAGGCCCTATAGCTCTTACATTATCAACATACCAATCAGTTGGGGTACCTGAGTCTCCAGATACAGGCATAAATGTTTGAATAGAAACTATTTCAATTGGATGTTTTAAGTGAGATGGAATTTTTGCAACTTTATTAGTCCAATTAGATTCAATTTGCCCTAGGGTTACTGTTACTTTTCTTTTTTCGGAATCTTCAAGAATAATCCAAAAAAAATGATCTTTTACATATGGTTCTTGCATACTACTAGCAGAAAGATGAGTGGCTTCTAGGGGAATATTAATAGGTGGTGGATCAGGCAATTTTCTAATCTTATCAAATAATTTTGATTTATTTATTTGAGAAAAATCTTCTCTATACCAAATAAATTCTTCTATATTTTTTGTATCTAAACCAAGAAGAGTAAAGCTTGGACCCTGTTGAGTAGTACCAATTATTCCTTTTTCTCTAAAAGCAGATGAAACAAATATAGTTCCGTCAATATTACTTAATTCATATATATCATTCTGATTAATTGGTTCTCTAATTATTAATCTTAAATCAGAAGGTATATCATATAAAACTTTTTCTCTACTGCTTCTATCTAATGTTGATGTTAAGCTCCCAATAATGACTGATAAGCTTATAGTAAAAACTGTCAGTAATAAACTTAATGAATACCAATTAAAATTTCTCTTTAGTCTGACTATTGCAATAAATATACCTACACTAGAAATACTATAGATTAAATAATGTAATATATTTATTATCAGCGGGAAAACTCTTAATATTATTAAAATAACTCCAAGTAAAAACATTACTGGCGCTAATAATATTAAAATATCAATATATAGGTTATTATCAATATCTGAATAAACAATCCCTCTATTTACTAGCTGCCAAATAAAAACTCCAAAAAGTAAAATGAGCAAATAATCAATAAAAAATTTATGAAAAAAGTTTCTGCTATCAGAAAAAATTTGAGTACTAATATTTATAGATATTTTTGAAAATAATTTTTCAAATAATGGTATTAATAGGACAAATAAAATTATAATATTCATAATAAAAACATAAAAATAAACCCTTAGATTAAGATTTATGTAAAGATCATTTCCATTAGTTATTGGATTGAAAAATTTAAAATTACTGGTAATTTGAAGTAAATAAAAAGCGATAACGGTACCCAATAATCCTGGAATAAAAACAATGAAGAATGATTCAAAAATTGAAATATTAAATAGCTGTCTAAATGACAAACCTCTTGATAGTAAAACCGCTATTTCGACCGATCTTTTGTTGTTGATGATCTTAGAAATTAAGAACACGTAAAATAGTACAAATGTTATAGTAAAAGAGCCAATTATATACATTGGTAGCTTTAGAAATAGAATTTTATTTTCTACTCTTTCTATTGTAGGAATAATACTTATATAAACATTAGATCTAGGAATTTTTGTAAATACTTCATTTTGAAAATCTCTTAAGTTTTTCAAAATATCATTAGTGCTAAGTGATAAAATTTTCGAAGTATCAATGTGAAAAATTTTTTGATAATCAACAGGCAATCCAGAATTTGAAGATTCTAAACCTTGGGTAAAAGCTTCAAAATTTGTGAATAAAACTATAGGGCGTTCTCTTCCTCCAAAAATCATAGGAGGATCAGGATCTAATAATAATGATGGGTCACCATTCCAGAACTCACTATAAGGATCTTTTATATCAAAAACACCAACAATTTTTGCTCTAACTAATCCTATTTTTCTTGGAATAGATTGAGCAGAAATAATGTCATTGATTTCTAAATTCTTAAGTTGGTAATCATGCCTTATATTTTTACTACGGTTTTTGTATATAATAACTTCTAATGTATTAATATCATTATCGTATATAATTTCATTTTTTGGATAATTACCTTCTATAATTTCAATATTTTCCATTAGATTGTTAGAAGTGTGGAAAAATAATCTTGAAACTAAATCTCCGGATATTACTTCATCATCGTTTTTATTCCAAAAATGCTCCTTAGTACGTAAATGATAAGTCGAATCATACTTAATTTCTTCAATTATATTATTATCCGTTAATTCTTCTATAAGTAAGTTCGTTTTTTGTATTTCTTTATATTCTAATGGGATCCATTGTGAGTCTATACGTATATTCTTATTATAGGTGCCAATTTCATCTAAAGAGTTTTTCACTGTGATCCTATGAAAACTATTCTGATACATAAAACCACCTGCTACAACTATGGATGCAATAAGTACAGAAATCAAAATCCCAAGCGAAAAAAACTTGTCTCTAATTAGTCTTGTAATAGTTATGTTAATCAAATTTTCACCAAGAAAATTACTTTATATCTCGCCATGAATGTTCAGGTTCCCAATTCATAAATTTTTTCGCTTTAGATATACTAATAAGTGATTCATTTTCCTTAAATTTTTGATTTAATTTTACGCCCGGATAAGCCATATTTATTAATTCTGAAGATTGAATATTGGATGTTGTATCAGAAGAACTAATAAAAAATGCCTGATGACCTTTCCAATCATTTTCAATACTTAGCCTACAGGATTTTGCAGCATCTCTTCGATCAGTATAAGAAAAAAAACCACAAATTTTTCTAGGTGTAATTTCATCTTTGTTTAAATCTTTTTTATGATTTAATAATCTATTTTCATCCCATAACCCCATAAATCTTAAACTAGCAATTTGAGTATCATATCTTCTGGCAAACGCTTCTGCCATTTCTTCTCCTAGCCATTTAGTAGTTGCATAAACATCTGATGATCTCGTAGGATGATTTTCGTCAAGGGGTAGATAATTTGGCATTATTGGTTCTATACCCCAAAGTTCATAGGGAAAAGCAGCACCAATAGCATTTATTGATGATGCTATTACAATTTTCTTTATGTCATATAAAAAAGCAGATTCAAGAACATTATATGCTGAAGTCATATTAATTCTAAAAACCTCATGTGGAGGTAAGGTCATAGGATTTGGTATTGCAGCTAAATGAACTATTGCATCACATCCATTAACGGCTGACAAAGTCTGGCCAAAGTCAGTAAAATCAATTTTTTTCGATGATAAGTTTTCTGTTTTTGTATCAGTTGGTTCAATAAAATTTGGAGAACTCAAATCTGCATTTACAACTTCATATCCATGATTTAAGAACTCCTTAACCACATAAGTTCCAGCTCTACCATTTCCACCTGTAATTAGTACTTTCATTTTTTTCGCTCCAATTTATAAATCAATAACAATATAAATTTACATATAATCATAAAATTCGTCTATGAAATAACGTAATTCAAATAAGGATTTTACAGGATATAAATCATAACATTTATACCTAACTTTCAAAGCTTGATCCACTAAGATTTCTAAAAGTCGGTTGAGTAATAAACATAAATGTAAATATAATCGCAAGTATTGTAGATCCAACTAAAACAGCTACTGTTATATCGAAAATATTTGCAACAATTCCTGACATCAATCCTCCTAAAGGAATAAGACTAAAAGTTATCGTATAAATACCCATTACTCTCCCTCTAATATTTTCTGGAACTCTTACTTGTAAAACTGTCATTCCAATAACAAAAAATATTGTATTACATGCACCCCCAATAAAAAGAAAAACTATAGCTAAATAGAATGTTGTAACCAAAGAAAAAAATGATATTGAAACACAAAAAAGCAATGAACCCATTAGCATAATTTTTCCTACATTATTACTTTTTCTGACCTTAGCAACTATCAAGGTTCCAAGAAGCGATCCTAGTCCCGTAGACGATAAAAGCAAACCAAATCCATCAGCATCTCTACCTAGTTTTTGTGCAAACAATGGCATTAATTGAAGATACTGAAAACCAAAAAAATGTGTGGAATAAGTTAATCCAATTAGTATTTTAAAATCTGTTCTGGAAGCAATAAATCTTATACCTTCATTTATTTCTGTAAAAACATTTTTATGTCTCTTAATATTCTCTAATGATAGTTTTATTGAATATATCGAAATCAACATACTTAACCAACCTAAAACAGCAATATAAAATACTGTATGAGTGTCACCATATCTTATAATAATACCTCCAAGCACTGGAGTAACCAAGCGACTAAATTGCCACATTATAGATCCTAAAGCTACAGCACTCATCATATGTTTTCTTTCAATTAATAGTGGGAAAAAAGAACTTCTAACTGGCCCATCAAAACCCATGATAAAAGCCTGTATTGAAGCAAGCAAAATAACGTGCCAAATTTTTACATAATTTGTTGAATCAAGAACTGCTAATATTAATAATACTAATGAAGCACATCCAGAAATTATCATAATTAATTTTCTTCTATCTATTCTATCCGCTAATGCACCTCCAAATAAATTAATTAATATAGTCGGTAAAGATGATGCAGCTCCAAGATAACCTAAAGATAAAGCAGAACCACCCAATCCATCAACAATCAACCAACCCTGAGCCATTACTGCCATCTGTATAGAACCAACAGAAGCTAATGATCCAAGCCAATAACGCCTATAGTTAGAGTTACTAAAAGCTCCAAGTTTTTTTGTTATATTATTTTGAATTATCTTCTACCCATTTCATGTTATTTTCATTTGCCTTAATAATTTCAGGAAGATTTTTTTTATCCGGAATTTCTTGCTCATCAATAAGACCATATCTTCTAGAACGGTTTCTTTGATATCCTCCACATAGATGAAAACCTACACATCCAGGGTTATCCTGTAAATCACTTAGAATTTCTGAGTACCATTTACCATCATTGTATGAAATTTCTCCAGGCAATGTATCCCATTTGATTTTTGCTGAATCAGCTAAAAGTACAGGCATGTCTGTTTTTTTATACCAGTAAAGCATATTTGCAACCGGGTTTTTAAAATCTTGAAATGAAAGTATATCAATATAAGGCAAGGCAGCATTTACAACTTCATCGGGTAATTTTTCAGTTGCTTCATATCTATCTCCAAGAATCAGGTGATTTTTATCATATCGCTTTATAGATTCATAAGTAGTTTTATAATAATGATTAGCTAATTTTGAAAGTTCTTTACTGCCAGATTTTGAGTTTAGAAAATCTGGATCAAATATAGGACCTCTCCATTCATTTACAGGTCGAGTATGCACCCAAGTTGGACAATCTGAATAAAAATATCCAATTAGGTTTGGATCATCAGACATTTCCGTAACGTGTGTACGTGCAACATAATCACACCAATCTTCCCATTCAGAATTTAATATATCGTAATGATTATTATGCTTTTCCCACTGGTGAGATTCGGTAAAAGGAAGCATATGACAGTATGGCAAGTTAACAATATTATATTCTTCACGGGTAAAGCCCCTCGAATGCTGAAAATTTCTTATCGTTACATCCTGTACCCACCCAATAGTATTAAATCTCCAATTATTCATATTAATCGATACTGATTTTTTCAACCATTCTTTAACATCTGAATTATATTTTTCTTTCCAAATAGATATATTTTCAGGATATTTCATCGTGGATGGATCAAAATGATTTAAACCAATAGAAAAAAATTTATCTCCAGATGGAGATATAAACCACCATTTATTTTTTATTTTATCAAGCTTGAAATAAATAAGTTTTAGTCCTACTTCTCCCGAAATTATATAATCTAATGTAAGGTTTGTATTGTACAAATATATTCTTTCGATAAGGAAAAATAAAGAAGATTTATATTTTTTATATGAAATAATTTTTATGAAAAAAAATAATACTCTAGAATGGCGCAGAATAGCACGTAACAATTATAACAAATTAAGTTTAAAATTTCTTTGAAAATATTTATTTTTAATATTTTATTTTCAGAACATAATTAATAAAATTTCAGTTCCAAAATAATAAAATTAAACTATCAATAAAAATATTTAAAAAAAA
>CEUQ01189858.1_pt1 | contig 33549 bp, 36 predicted proteins | sample 361491 | NCBI WGS metagenome assembly CEUQ01 (sample SAMEA2622796, study PRJEB7988) | marine metagenome | biome: marine biome (ENVO:00000447); feature: marine epipelagic mixed layer (ENVO:xxxxxxxxx); material: "saline water (ENVO:00002010), including plankton (ENVO:xxxxxxxx)" | depth 120 m | reverse complement strand
ATTTAGTACTGCAGTATCAAAAAAATATGGCCTTATATTAATTAAATTATACTTAATATAAGCGCAAAAATATTGTAATGTAACTTTATGATGAAGAAATTAATCTCTATTTTATATGGCTATTATTGTAATAGAAGTTATGGCTTGACATCTTTAGGTATAAATTGAATTTCATACTATTTCTAATTAATTAGTAGTTTTACTAAATTTTTTATATCTTAATAAGATTATAGGATATAAATGTCTTATTATAAAAATATAATTTATATAGTAATCAGGGAAAATTAAACAATTTATAATTAGTAAATTATAGTTATATAAAACTACAGAGTTTTATAAGAAATTATAGAACCCTGTAGTAAAGTTTATGGGGGTCCTTGCAGCCTATATTTTTTTCTTATAGGTTAATTAAATTTTATTTAAGGGCAGGTATGTGTTGTGCCGTCAGTTGAATCTTTGACTTGATCTCCTGAATCTTTATCTGCACATGCAATTCTATTTAAAATGGCCTGAGCAGTTTCTCCTTTTAAAGCTCTTTCTGCAGTAGAACTTGCATCAATGTCAAGGTTATCATCTTCACCACCACCAGATGCCATCACGGGTCCATTAATCATAAATACTGCAGCAGCAGCAATCAATAATTTGTTCATTTTTGTGTCTCCTCTTCTGATTTATATTCTTTTTGCATTTTTTGAATCCAATCTAAAGTAAAAATAATTTTATTATATTCCTATATTATGGATCCGATGCCCTAACAATACCAAGTACGCTGATATAAATCAATTTATTTTGAGCTATGCTAAAAAGTGTATTATAAGAAAAGAATTTATATATGTATTAACATTATTTAATAGATGTAGATTTATTAATATTATTTTGTTTATATTTAGTTAGAGTTACTTATATTTTTACTGTAAAATTAACAATATGAATAAATACAATCTTTCTTATTTTACTGCTATTTTTGTAGCAATCACACTATCTGGCTGTGGGATACAAAGTATACCAACTGCTCTTAATAATGTTGAAGCTGCATGGTCAGAGGTTTTAAATCAATATAAGAGACGATCTGATTTAATTCCTAATCTTGTTAATATAGTCAAGGGGTATGCTTCTCATGAGAAAGAAACTCTACAGGCAGTTGTAGAGGCAAGGGCTAAAGCAACGCAGACAAAGGTCAGTACTGATCAGTTAACACCTCAATTAATGAATCAGTTTTCACAAGCCCAAGCTGGGTTAGGATCAGCTCTTTCTCGTCTTATGGTTGTCGTTGAACGTTACCCTGAATTAAAGGCAAATACAAATTTTCGTGATCTTCAGGTACAACTAGAGGGGACAGAAAATAGGATAGCCGTTGCAAGAAATAGATACATTCAATCAATAAATGCTTTTAATAATTTAGTTACAGTTCCACCCACATCTTGGTTTAATGCCATATTCTTGAAGCATGATAAGAAACCACAGTTTAGCCCTGAAAATGAAGATAAAATTAAGCAGGCCCCTAAAATAACACTTTGATGAGCTTAAGATTGCCAATTATTTTAATTATTCTTAGCTTCTTTTGTGTGACTCCAGTATTTTCTCTTGATATTCCTAAACATACTGGTCCCGTAGTTGACCTTGCAGGTGTATTTACTAAATCTGAGAATGCACAAATTTCATCAAGCCTCATACAGTTTAAAAGAAAATATGGGCCACAGATTCAAGTGGTTGCAATACCACAACTTCAAGATGAAACGATTGAAAGTCTTTCAATTAAAATTGTAGACAAATGGAAGCTTGGCTCAAGAGATAAGGATGATGGGGTGCTATTACTTATAGCAACTCAAGATCGTAAGGTTCGTATTGAGGTTGGGCAGGGGCTTGAAGGTGATTTGCCTGATGCATTAGCTGGAAAAATTATCCGGGTGGGAATTATTCCTTTTTTTAAGAAAGGAGAGATTGGTGTAGGTGTATTGTCTGGCTTAAGTATGATTGCTGAAAGTGTTGGGGGAAAATTAGAGAAAATTTCGCATCCTCAGATACAAAGAAATCCTCAATCAAGAGGTGCAGATTTAGGCTATTTACTATTTCTTACTTTTTTTCTCTTTGGGCCAACGATGTTAGGTGGAAGGAATCGAAGAGGCAGAGGTGGTATTGGATCTTCTATTCTTAGTGGGCTACTTTTGGGTAGTATGCTGAGTGGTGGGCGCAGTGGATTTGGTGGCGGATTTGGCGGAGGTTTTGGTGGCGGATTTGGAGGGGGAGGTGGTGGATTTTCTGGTGGCGGAGCAAGTGGAGGCTGGTAAATAATGGACTTTAATCAATCAGATCTTGATCGGATTTCTATGGCAGTTCTTGATGCTGAGAAGAAGACCACAGGTGAAATTGTTCCAATGATTGTTGCTCAGAGTGATGATTACCCAGGCGCCCGTTGGCGTCTAGCTATAACTGTATCCTTACTATTTGGATTTCTTACTTATTCCTGTATTGATCATTCTGACCCAATTTGGATCCTTTGGGCACAAATTCCCGGCCTTTATATTGGATATTGGCTTGGAATATTTCATTTTATCCTTAAGCCTTTTCTTTCTAACTCCAAAATTAAGGAAGAAGTACACCAGCGCGCATTGCAAGCTTTCTTTTCTCACAATATACATTTAACAAAAGAGCGAACAGGTATACTTATTATGGTTTCAGTTTTTGAGCATCGCGTTGAAATACTTGCAGATACTGGAATTAATGCAAAAGTATCGAAAGAAACATGGGAAAATATATTATTAGAAATGGTCAGCAAGATTAAATCAAATGAGCTTGCTGATGGCATCTGTATAGCTGTTAAGGAATGTGGTGTAATTTTAGCAAAAGAATTCCCAGGGACCCATGAAAACCCAAATGAAATTAAAAATAAGGTAATTATAGAATAAGGTTAAAGTTTTACTTTAATAAAGGACTCTCATTAGGCAATTGCCTTGAGTACCACAATGCAAGTTTATGTCGTAATGCTTTTTCTGATACCTGATCTTCAGGCAGGGGTTGTATAATTTTGTCATGGACTAAGAGTCTGTAGATATATAAAAGTTTATCACTTGCTGAATCAGTTGCTTCAAATTCAACTACTCCTCGGTCTTCGGCATATTTTACTCCTGAAATTAGGGCTTTCTTAAAAATTGCGTTTTCATTCTTTAATTTTTTCATAATATTATAGATAGGTAATTTATTGATTCTAATTTTAGTATTTTTGCTAGATTTGATAATTAGTAACACATAAAGGTATATAACAACTTATGTTAAATGTAAATGGATTTTTATTTCATTAATATAGATAATTATTTGAATAATTTTTTCATTTAATTGCTATATTTAGAGTTTTAAATTTTTAATGTTTTTTTATATTAATTCTATATTTATTAGGAGTTCAATAGAATCAGAAGTCTTGGGTCATTTACAAATGGTAATGAAAGACTTTTTAATAATGGAAGAAGAGCAACTTAAAATTCTAAGGAGAGACTATCATGGTTAATTGGGGAACTATAACCTTAGCTATCATTATAACCAGTATTTATTCTTTTTTTTCAATAACATATGCATCAGAATTAAGTAACTCTTATAAGAGTAAAGAATTTTTAGTAATGCAAACTAAACAATATGATAAGCATAAAAATTATACTGCTATGCCTCATAAAAGTAGTCCTTGTCATTATAAAAAAGAGTCTTATAAGAAGAACAGTCATAAGAAGTCACATAAATTACGTAAGGTTAAGAGCTATGCGCATATGGTGGCTATGCATGCTGATAAATTGAATCTTTCTGACAATCAGCTTGGGAGGCTTATCAGGCTCCATAAGAAACATTCAAATGAGTATAAAAAGATAAAAAAAAAGATATATAGGAATCTTAAGATATTAAATTATTCCGGTATGAGTTTTGGAGCTGATGAACTTTTCTTACGGACATTGGGTGATGAACATTTAAATATATTTAAGTCATTACTTGATCAGCATATTAGAAATCGTAAGGTTATTAATACTATTTTAACTGACGAGCAAAAAAATCAGCTTAAAAAAATGAAAATAGATAGTGATAAGCACAGTTGCCAATATAATAGTGCATAACAAACAGAATAAATTTTTAATTCTTTCTGTACATAGGGTAATTTTAAATATTTACTTTAGGCTAATATTTTTATTTTTTTATGTATCTCTAAAAATATTCTATATTATTTTAATTTGGTTACGGCCAGCAGATTTGGCAAGGTATAATGCTTTATCTGCTTGCTGAAGTAATTCTACCTTGCTTTATCTAGTGTCTTAGGAGCTGCCGTGTTTAAGCTTATTTTTGCCTTATTGGGATTTTTTGTTTTTGGTTTTTTTGGATCATTAATTGGTTATTTTTTAGGTAGCATTATTGATAGATCTAGAGCTTATGGAATTGGTGGTATTAATCCTCTTAGTAGTGGTATTCGTCAAAAAATATTTCTTAAGACAGTTTTTATTTTATTAGGGAAATTAGCTAAGGCAGATGGACATATATCTAAAGAGGAAATAGCGCATGTAGAGAATCTTTTCCAAAGGCTTGGGATGTCTACTGAGCATAAACAGAATGCAATTACTCAATTTAAACAAGGAGCTAAACAAGACTTTGATATTGAACCAATTATAGAAGAGTTTATGTCAATTTGTGGGAGAACGCACCAATTGAGGCAAATGTTGCTTGTTTATCTCATAGTAATGGCACTATCAGATGGCACTATAAAATCCCCAGAGGAACGATTATTAATCCATATCGCATATCAATTAGGATATGATGAAATTGCATTTAGGCAGCTGTTGGATATGGTGCTTAATCAATCACATTTTGCAGGAGGAAGCCAAGCTGTTTCAGCTACTGCTGTTGAAGATGCATATAAAGCATTAGGTGTGGATAAGAATATGACTGATCAGGAAATTAAACGTGCATACCGTAAGTTAATGAGTCAATATCACCCAGATAAACTAATGGGACAAGGTTTGCCAGAAGATATGATAAATGTAGCTACTGAGCAGGCAAAAGAAGTACAGGTAGCATATGACTTAATAGTAAAGAGTCGTAAAGAGCAAATTTAGAGATTAATGCAAAAATATTTATGACCATTAAAAATCTTCAGGGGTAGGATTGCTTTTTTATTAGATATATATAGATTCTTTATACAATATAACATTATAAGGCCAAAAAAATTTAGCCTCGTATCCACATTTTTATAAACGTTAAAAATTTCTTTTTAATCTTATTTCCTATTAATTGTATTTTTTCTATGTTAATTGATTTTTTTCCAAAAGATATTGGCCATATCAGTATAAAAAAGATATAAGCTAGAGTAGTCAGAAATATACTGTAGAAAAAGTCTAAGGTAGATAAATTTTCAAAAGATATAGTTGATGTGCTTATCTCACGTGCGGTAGTAGTTAAATAGAGAACTAATAATAGAATAACAGCACCAGCTATGATTCTTAAACTACGCTTTAGAAATCTCTGTAGCCAATCATGCAATTTATTTTTCATAAAAGGAATTTAGATTAATTCAATTATATTTTACATAGTATTCTTTAGTAATTATAGAATTCTAACTATTTATTTTATAAATTAAACCTATATAATTGTTAAAATTAATACAGCGCTATATCAATGTATTATATAGAAGAGTAAAGGAGAATATTGTGGAAATAGCTTATATGTGGATTATATTGTGGTTAGCTTCTGTTATTGGCGCAACTATTATTGGTGCGCGTAAAAATATGGCAATTAGTGCCTGTTTTTTTGGCCTAATTTTTGGACCCCTTGGAGTTATCCTTGTACTTATTAGTAAAAGAAAGAAATAGCGTAGGAATTTGACTTACATAATAATAAACTGCTCAATATAATTTTTCCTTAGATTATTTAAAATAAATTATATCTATACTGGATATGCCATTACATAATTCTTGTGCAGAATATTAATGTATGAAGGTTTTGCGTATAAATTATAATGGCTATTATTTTCTTAAGTATTTAGAGTGAATTAATTTAATTTTATTTTTATAAGAACTATTTTTACTCAGACGTAGGTGTTTTTTGGCAAGATTTAGTAGAATTGGCTAAAGTTGAATTATTGGTTGACTTTATGGGTAGTGGCTTAGTAGGTTTTACACCTAATTCTTCAAGCTGTTCTGCTTGACTTATAAGACTTCCTTGTCCATCTTTAAGTTTATCAAAGGCATCTTTATATGATTTTTGTGATTTTTCTATATTTCTTCCAAGTGAAATAAGGTCATTTGCAAAACCAGTTAATTTATCAAGAAATAGAGTCCCTCGTTTAGCAATTTTTTCAAAATTATTCTTTTGTTTCTCTAGTCTCCAAAGATTCGAGATAATGCGAAGTACATATAACACTGTATTAGGACTGGCGATTAAAATATTTTTATTAAACGACTTTAGACATAAGTCATTTTCATTCAAATTTGCAAGCATAAAGGCTGATTCATTTGGAATAAACATAACTACAAAATCTAACGACTGTATTCCATAGAGCTGATGATAATTTTTTTCAGATAATTCTTTTATATGTGAATGTATCGATTGTAAGTGCTTTTTTAAAGCAGTATTGCTCTCACTTTCATCAGCAGAATTAGTATATTTAGCATATGCAGTAAGTGACATTTTTGAATCAATAATTATATGCTGGTTTGTTGGGATGTTAACAATTACGTCTGGTTGGGCCTTAGTTCCATCCTCTCGTGTATGACTTACTTGTACATTATAATCGTATCCTTTACGTAAACCAGCTGCTTCTAGGACATTTTCAAGAATAAATTCACCAAAATCTCCTTGTACTTTAGATTGTCCTGTTAGCGCATGAGTAAGATTATGTGCATCTGTTGATAGTTGGTTATTAAGAATTAGAAGCTGTTTTACTTGTTCTGATAATGCTGATCTTTCTTTACCTCCTTGATAATAAACTTCTTGGACTTTGCCCTCAAATTCAGAGATTTTTATTCTTAGAGGGCCTATTATTTGATCAAGAGTGTTTTTATTCTGTTCAGTAAATTTCTTGGATTGTTCAGTTAAAATTTTATCAACTGAAATTTTAAATTGACTTGATACTTGCTCTTCAGTTACTTTTTTGAACTCTAGTTTCTCTTTGTCTAATGATAATGTTGTCTCTAATCTAGTAATTTCATTTTTTAAATCTTGATTCTTAGTTGTTAGCCTAAGATTTTGATTTGTAATTTCCTCTTGTTCACTTGTGAGTTTTTCAAAATTTTTATTAGCATAAAGTAACTGTTCCTTAAGCCGGGCAACGTTAGCTCGCTGTACCAACCATATAATTGCAGCGCCAAGAATCAGACCAGAGATAAGTGTAAGAAAAAAATAGGTAGGTTGCAACATAGACAATAATCAAAATATATCTGAAAATTCTACTTCAATACGCTTAAATCAAAAAAGAATAAGCAGTATTTTAAATTAGATGTATATCATAATGGCATATGGAAGATTAGCTTTCAACTTATTCTGGCCAATATTAGAATTTAAAAAATATGTGCCTGTTTGTTTTAATATCTTGGTTTATAATACTAGTATAATAATCAATTTTTATACTAGATAAAAAAATATTACACTATATTTGAAAATTACACTTATGTATAAATACAATATTAATAAAATTATTATCTAATTATGTTACGACGAGACTTATACAACTGTAAAATAATATTTAATCTAATTTTATTAGTAGCATTATTTTTTTCAATTCCTTCATTTGCATTTGAGAAGTCTTCGACTCTGAACTTAGATTCAACAGATGTTTCTTGGAAAAAATTGTTATTTAAGGCAGAAGAATTTTTTGTTGAACTAACAGCTGAAGTAGAATTAACGTCATCTCCGAGTTCAGAAATAAACAATTCTCTTATTTCCACCTCAAAAGGAACTCCGTTTACTATTAAAGGCTCAGAGACTTTAGTTATTGATACTAGAATTTTAATAGAATCTATTTTAGGTGATTTGAGGCTAAGGAAAGCTGCTTGGTTTAATCCAGTAGATTTATCAACTCTACAATATTTGCGTCAACGTACCGGGTTAAAAGATTCTAATAAAATTTATCGGTTTACAAATGAGGGTGTCTTTAGGTTGGCGAAACATCCAATAGATAAAAGTGAGGCCCTTAAATTACCTGAAGAATGGTCACAAAGTAATGAAAAATTTTATCCGTATGAGCAAGAAGTAGACAGCTGTTCAAGTGTAACTGCACCTATACCACTTATTTATTTAGTTTCAACATTAAAAAGCTCAGATTTTATTAAACCTGTCACTGTATGTGTATTTAATAAAAAAGAAACAGTTTATCTTGATATTCAATATGATTCTGCTGAATCTGTTCAGCTTGATCATGTTGAATTAAAAGAAGATAAAATATTGCACAGAAATACATTAGTTTTAGCTGATGTTCTTTCGTTAAAAGCACGATCAATTTTATCAGGCATGGCTATAGAAGGATTTACTTTACTTGGATTACAAGGAAACATTAGAATTTATATAGATCGAGAATCTAGAATACCAGTTCAGTTGGAAGGAAGTTATAAAGGGTTGGGTCAAATAAAATTAAATCTTCATAAAGTTGTACATCATTAAAAAATGAAATTTCTATATAAAAATATATTAATAAATTTTTTCATTTTCATTATAGCGGTAGGTCATGTGATTGCAGATCCTATTATTGAAGCGCAACAAGCATACCTGCAGGGAAATTATGCTAAAGCTGAGAAATTAGTTCGTCCTCTAGCTGAAAAAGGAGACATTTTAGCGCAGTATAATCTTGGTGTTATGTATGCTAATGAGAATGTTGCAATTCATGATGATCAAGAAGCTGCTAAATGGTTCCATATGGCGGCTGAGCAAGGAGATTCTGATGCACAAGTTTGGCTTGGGGATTCATATGTAGCAGGGCGTGGTGTTACGTGGGATGTCCAAAAAGCTATTGATTGGTATCGCTTAGCTGGAAACCAAGGGCATATAATTGCACAAATTAGGCTTGGTTTAATGTATGACGAGGGTCAAGGGGTCACACAAAACTATAGAGAAGCAATAAAGTGGTACCGTCTGGCAGCAGAACAAAAAAATGTTGAGTCTCTATATAGGTTAGGCACAATGCATAGTAAAGGTGAGGGCGTCACTCAAGATCATCAAGAAGCAGTGAAATGGTATCAATCGGCAGCTGATCTAGGTCATGTGAATGCTCAATTCAAACTTGCTGTGATGTATGATCATGGAGAAAATATTAATCAAAGCTATCATCAAGCAAAAAAATATTACTACCTAGCTGCTACACAAGGTCATACTAATGCTCAAGCTAGTTTAGGCATGATGTATGGGCAAGGACATGGCATGCCTAAAGACAATATTCGTGCATATATGTGGCTTGATCTTGCTGCCTCAAATGGGAGTGGGTTGGCAGAACATGGTAGAAATTTACTATCTAAGGATATGACTTCATTACACATACAAAAGTCAAAAGATCTAGCCAAAATTTGCAAAGATAGTGATTATAAGGATTGTAATTAAATTTTAATTTTTTATTAAATTTTTACTTATATCTCTAAGATTTCTTGAGTAATCCTTATCTTATTTTAGGTTATATTTTCTTATATAATTTACTAAGCTCAGTATGGTTTGTTTAGCTATCTTGTAGCTATTATTTAATTTTATTTGTCCAGTTGACAAGTAAAGGATGCTCCGATAACCTTCTTTTGCAATTTAAATTTCATTAGCTAAATTAATAATTATAAATAGCTATATAATTTATTTATCAATATATTGTTTAATTTTTAGGAGAAAATTATGCAACTTAAGGGATCTGAAACTGAAACAAATTTAAAAGCGGCTTTTGCAGGGGAATCACAAGCCAATCGTCGCTATTTATATTTTGCAGCTAAAGCTGATGTAGAAGGTCAAAATGATGTGGCAGCGGTTTTCCGGTCTACAGCGGAGGGAGAAACTGGACATGCTCACGGACATCTTGAATACCTTGAGTCAAGTGGAGATCCTGCTACTGGTCTACCTATTGGCACCTCTCGTGACAATCTTAAAGCAGCAATTGCTGGTGAAACCCATGAATATACTGATATGTATCCGGGAATGGCAAAGTCTGCACGTACAGAAGGTTTTGATGAAATTGCTGATTGGTTTGAAACGTTAGCAAAAGCTGAACGTTCACATGCAAATCGCTTTCAGAAGGCGCTGGATAGTTATTCAGATTAAAGAAGCCTAGAGGATAGACTAACTGAAGATTCCATACGATTTAATTAGTCCATCCTCAATTTTTTAATTCTTTTGATATATCCTAAATTTTCATGACTACCTATGAGGGAAGCTTAGAGGCGCCCAAGCGTCATTCTATTGATTGGAAAAATCCTGATTTTTATGAAGAAGCAGAATTGTTTGATGAAATGGACCGTGTTTTTGACATTTGTCATACATGCCGCCGTTGTGTCAATCTTTGTACAGCATTTCCAACTCTATTTGATCTTATCGATGAAGGAGAAACCGGTGAATTAGATGGGGTGGATAAAAGAGAATTATGGGATGTAATAGATCGATGTTATCTCTGTGATATGTGTTTTATGTCAAAATGCCCCTATGTTCCGCCACATGAATGGAATATAGATTTTCCTCATTTAATGCTAAGAGGAAAAGCAGTAAAATATAATAAAGGAGAAACTACTCTAAGGGATAGAATTCTATCTAGCACTGATATATTAGGAAAAATTGCTAGCATTCCCGTAGTAGTAGAAGCAGTAAATACTTCAATTAATGCTCCAGTTACAAGAAAATTTATTGATAGTATATTGGGTATTCATTCTGATCGTGAGTTACCTCCATATACCTCAAAAAAATTTCGCTCTAATACTAAAAATGATGAATCTTTTGAAGTAATAAATGGCAAGAATACATCAGGAAAAGTTGCAATATTTTCAACATGCTATATAAATTATAACGAGCCAAACATTGGCCATGATCTTATTAAAATACTTAAATTTAATAGTATCCCAACACGATTAATAGGGCAGGAGGTTTGTTGCGGCATGCCTAAATTAGAACTAGGTGATTTGTTAACTGTTGAAAAGCTTAAGAATATAAATATCCCAAATCTTGTTAAATTTGTATCAGAAGGTTATGCAATTATTGTCCCAGTTCCATCTTGCGCACTAATGTTTAAGCAGGAATTACCACTAATGTTTCCAGGAGAGAATGACGTGGAACTAGTAGCTCAAGCAATATTTGATCCTTTTGAATATTTAATGTTACGGAATAAAGATGGACTGTTAAATACTGATTTTAATAAGGAATTAGGGAATATATCTTATCATATTCCATGTCATTTGCGGGTCCAAAATATTGGAACAAAAACAAAAGATTTATTAGAGATAATTCCAGGAACAAAAGTTAATTTAGTAGATCGTTGTTCTGGCCATGATGGAACTTGGGGAGTTAAGAGTGAATTTTTTAATGACTCTATGAAGATTGGGAGACCTGTTTTTAAACAAATGTCAGCTTCAGCTCCTGATTATATTAGCTCTGATTGTGCTATTGCAGGACGGCATATATACCAAGGCATTGGAAAAAATATAGGTATTAAAGAGCACCCATTAACATTACTTCGTATGGCTTATGGTTTAACTTAAGGAATAATTTTTTAACTACAAATTTTTTTCATATAAAGAGCAGCTATGGCTACAATTAATCGTAATAGTATTCTGTCATTAGAGGACTATACTAAAATTCGTCAGGATTTTCGTGCAAAGGTCATGTTTCATAAAAAAAGCAGAAAAATTTTCCTTGGTGAGAATATTACATTCATTTTTGAAGACGAATTAACTATCCGTTATCAAATTCAAGAAATGCTACGTATTGAAAAGATTTTTGAGGAAAAAGAAATAATTGAGGAAATAAAAGCTTATGAACCTCTTCTTCCTAATGGGACGAACTGGAAGGTAACTATGATGATAGAATATCCTGATCCAGTAATACGCGCTGACAAGCTTAGAGAATTATTAGGTATTGAAAATAAGATCTGGGTTAAAGTTGATAATTATAGCCCTATTTTTGCTATTGCTGATGAAGACTTAGATAGAGCAACTGATGAGAAAACTTCTGCAGTGCATTTCTTATGCTTTAATTTTAAAAAGAAAATGATAGATGCTTTACATAATGGTGCACTATTTACTATAGGTTGTGATCATCCTTTCTATCCAGTACATTTAAATAAAATAGATAAATTAGTAAGTGATTCACTGATTAATGATTTAGATAGTTAAATTAACCTGTTAAATTAACTATCTTGATTTATTTATTAAGTAAAACCAAATTATCACGATGAATAAGTTCCATTTCATCCACATAGCCTAAAATAGATTCTATATCTTTACTGGAATTTCCTAAAATTTTCCTAGTTTCTTCTGCACTATAATTGATAAGACCACGGGCAATTTCCTCACCTTTAATATTTATACAATTTACTACTTCTCCTCGTTCAAAATTGTCAGTTGCTTCTATTACACCTATTGGTAGCAAGCTTTTTCCTTCAATTATAAGAGCTTTTTCAGCACCTTCGTCTAAAAATACCTTACCATTTGCCTGTAAATGGCTAGCAAGCCACTGTTTACGAGCAGTAATTTTTTTTGTATTTGTAAGGATCTGTGTCCCAATAGCTTCTCCTGATGCTAAACGAATTAGTATATTTTTTTCATACCCTGATGCAATTATTGTATTAGCTCCACTTTTTGCAGCATGTTTAGCAGCTATTATTTTTGTAATCATACCCCCACATCCTATTGGGCTACCTATACCGCCTGCCATTTCCTCAATGGCTGGATCATCTACCATAATGCTATTTAGTAATTTAGCATCTGAATTTCTTCTTGGATCAGCTGTAAATAGTCCAGCTTGATCGGTAAGAATTACTAATGCATCTGCTTCAATTAGATTCGTAACTAGAGAAGCTAGAGTATCATTATCGCCAAATCGGATTTCATCGGTTACTACTGAATCATTCTCATTAACAATTGGAACTACGCTCATACTCAATAATGTAGTGAGGGTAGAGCGGATGTTTAAATAACGTTTGCGGTTTGATAAATCATCATGGGTTAATAGTAACTGAGCCGTTTGTAATTTATGTGTGCAGAAACATGACTCATAGGTCTGTATTAGCCCCATTTGTCCTACTGCCGCTGCTGCCTGCAATTTATGTAATTCATGTGGACGGCTTTCCCAATTTAGGCGTTGTATTCCTTCTGCTACAGCACCAGAAGAAACTAAAATAACATTTTTATTTTCTTTTTTTAAGTATGCAATTTGTTCAGCAAAAGAAGATAGCATAGTATGATCTAACCCTTTTCCTTGGTTAGTAACTAAGCTACTACCAATTTTGATGACGATGCATTTAGCTTTTTTTATTATCATTTATATATTTTTATCTAAGTTTTTCAACCTCACGCTCTTGCTCTATATATTCCATAATATCGTAAATTAATTGCTTGCAACCCTTGCCTGATAATGCAGAAACTATAAAACTTTTCCCAGTCCATCCTAAATCATGGATAAATTGCATACAAACTTTCTTTTCAATATCTTTAGGCAACATGTCAATTTTATTGATTACTAACCAGCGAGGTTTTTGGAAGAGTAACTCATCAAATTTTTTTAATTCTAATGAAATTAATTTTGCATCATTAACTGGATCTGTATAACTATCTATCGGTGCTATATCTACTATATGTAATAGCAATTTTGTACGTGTAAGATGTTTTAGGAATTGATGGCCGAGGCCAGCACCTTCTGCTGAATCTTTAATTAATCCAGGGATATCTGCTATAACAAAGCTACGATTGTGATCAACACGTACCATACCAAGATTAGGATGTAATGTAGTAAATGGGTATTCAGCCACTTTTGGACGGGCAGCAGATACAGACCGAATTAAAGTTGATTTGCCAGCATTTGGCATTCCTAAGAGACCAACATCTGCAAGCACTTTAAGTTCTAATTGAAGTTCAAAATTTTCTCCTTTTTCACCTCTAGTAAATTGACGTGGTGTACGGTTAGTGCTTGATTTAAAATGTATGTTTCCAACACCTCCAGCCCCACCTTTAGCTAATAATACTTTTTGTTGGTGCTGTTTTAAATCAGCAATAGTTTCTCCAGAATTAATATTATTGATTATTGTACCAATAGGCATGCGCAAAATTATATCTTTTGCTCCTTTACCATATTGATCAGATCCACGACCATTTTCTCCATTTTTGGCTTTGTGTGTCCGAGCAAAACGATACTCAATAAGGGTATTGATGTTTTGATCTGCAATAGCAAATATACTACCACCATTGCCACCATTACCTCCATCTGGCCCCCCTTTAGGTATAAATTTCTCACGGCGAAAGCTAGCAACACCATCTCCACCATTTCCTCCGCTTACTTTTATTTTTGCTTCATCAATAAATTTCATAAAATGAAAACTATTTTTAGTTTAAATATGAAAATAAAAAAGCCCTAACTAATTGGTTAGGGCTTTTTTGATATTAATTATATAAATTTAAGAAATAGTGATACTGACTGTTTTTCGTTTCGATGCCCCTTGAGTGTGGAATTTAACCATTCCAGTAATTTTGGCAAATAAAGTATGGTCCCTTCCCATTCCAACATTATCCCCAGGGTGTACTTTTGTTCCTCGTTGTCGAATTATAATACTACCTGCAGAAATAAGCTCTCCACCAAATCTCTTAACTCCAAGTCTTTTAGCATTTGAATCGCGTCCATTCCTGGAACTTCCACCTGCTTTTTTATGTGCCATAACCTAATACCCTTTTTATGAAAAAATATCAGTAATTTGAATTTCAGTATAATTTTGTCGGTGTCCCTGATGCTTCTGGTAGTGTTTACGTCTCTTCATTTTAAAGATACGTACCTTATTATAGCGTCCTTGATCTAATACAGTGGCACTAACTTTGGCACCTTCAATTAAAGGGTTACCCATTGAAATATTCTCACCATCAGAAATCATTAAAACTTTATCTATTATAAGCTCACTACCAATTTCTGCTAATATCTGTTCTACTTTAATTTTTTTGCCAGCTTCAACTCGGTATTGTTTGCCGCCGGTTTTTATAACCGCATACATGTCAAACTCCATGATTTACTTCAAAGAATGGACAGATTATACAGAGCTGTACTTACTTGGTCAAAGATATGTTTTATATAATTTTCACAGGAGTGATCAGCATCCTTAAGCTAAGAAACTTGACACTTTGATAGTGACGTTTCTAACATATTAATTTTTCTTAGAGGTTATTTTGTCAATAGATTATATAAAAAGACTTATCGGCCCTGATATGGAGGCTATGGATGAGGTAATTCGCATAAAATTACATTCTGAAGTAGTTCTAGTTCGTCAGGTAGGAGAATATATTATTAATAGTGGTGGTAAAAGATTACGGCCTACTTTAGTTGTTCTTTCTGCCGGTGCTCTTGGATACGAAGGTAAATATCATCATTCTCTTGCAGCTATTATTGAATTTATTCATACTGCAACTTTACTTCATGATGATGTCGTTGATGAATCAGAATTGAGGAGAAACAAAGCTACTGCTAATGCTTTATTTGGAAATGCTGCAAGTGTCTTAGTTGGAGATTTTTTATACTCACGGTCGTTTCAAATGATGGTTGAGGTTAATAATATGAAGATTATGGAAGTATTAGCTGATGCAACTAATACTATTGCTGAAGGTGAAGTGTTACAGTTGCTAAATTGTCGTAACCCAGATGTAAATGAAGAGAATTATTTGCGAGTAATTCGATATAAAACTGCCAAACTATTTGAAGCTGCAACTCGTTTAGGAGCTATTATTAGTAATGCTTCTCCCGATATAGAGGCATCAATGGCTGCTTATGGTATGCACCTAGGTACAGCGTTTCAACTTACCGATGATATGCTTGATTATTCTGGTAATTATCAAGATATAGGTAAAAATTTAGGTGATGATCTATCAGAAGGGAAACCAACGCTACCATTGATTTATGCTATGAAGATTGGATCAAAAGAACAGAATAGAATTATAAGCGAAGCTATTAAAAATGGTGGTAACGATGGGATGCTTGAGTCTGTTTTAGAGGTTATTCATGAAACAGATTCATTAGATTATACTAGAAAGAAAGCAGAAGCAGAATCTTGTATGGCAGTAGAGAAATTATCAATGATTCCAAATTCTGATTATAAAGATTGCTTATTAAAATTAGCCACTTTCGCAGTAGAACGGAATTATTAGGAGACTGAATATAGGAAAAAATATTTGATAAGAAGATGGTATCAAAGAGTATCTATAGAGTTGGTCTATGCAATTAATATTGAGCTAAATTATATTACATTCTATTTTATAGTAGCTGAATTAAGTATCGCTTCAATATGTTCTTTTCTAGCAAGTTTCTCAGCTGTTAAGCCTTTATTATTTATAAGTTTCAGATTTGCCCCTTTGTCTAATAATGTTAGAACAATATCAGTATGTCCATTCTGAGCTGCTTTCATTAATGATGTATAGCCATCTTTTGTTTGATGATTAATCTTAGCACCATTAATTAATAAAATTTTGACAACTTCTCCATGGCCATGATTAGATGCCAATATAAGGGCTGTCATAGAATCTTTTTTAGTTTGATAGTTGACATTTGCACCATTATTAAGAAGTGTTTCTACAACAGCTCTATGCCCACCTTGGGAAGCATATAATAATTCTGTCCAATTATCCTTAGTTTGATGATCAATTTTTGCTCCATTCTTTATCATTATATTCACAATTTCTTTATGTCCATGTAAAGATGCAAATGTTAAGGCTGTGAACCCTCCTCTTGCCTCTGAACCTACCTCAGCACCATTAGCTAAAAGCATATTTACAATTTTTGTATGGCCCTTTAAAGATGCTAATATCAATGAATTGAATCCTTTTTTGGGATAGAAATTTACATTGGCTCCTTGTGATATTAAGGATTCTACAATATCATTATGACCTTGAGATGAAGCTGCCATAAGTGCAGTCTTTCCCTTATTATTTGTCTGGTTAATATCAATTCCATTTTTAATTAAAGTACGGACTTTCCTAAGCTTTCCTTCATAAGCAGCTTGCACTAGATCATTATTAATATTTACTTGAGCATTTGCAGGATAAATAACTGAATTTATTGCTAAAGTTAAGGCGGACAGCAAACACAAATAAAGCCTATTTGTATTTAAACTAAATATAAATTTTTTATTTAAAAAAAATATCATAGAATTTATTTTTTCTGAACTTAAGTGCTATGCATAAATATAAATCTGTATTTATTCTAGGTATTATGTATATAATTTTAATTATTATATGATTAGCTATTTAAAAAAACTAATTTTAAATTAATATTTTATTTTAATAGTCATTTTTATTTAAATAAATTATTTGATTCTAAATAAAAATTAGAACAGGAGTTAGCCCTTTGAGTAAATTACTATTTTTTGCAATTATCGTTGTTCTAATTTTTTGGATGTTAAAAAAAGTTTTTCAAAAAGATATAGTAGATAGAAATATATCTTCTTCTAATAATGAAGATATGGTTTGTTGTAGTTATTGTAGTTTACACTTACCAAGAGGAGAGAGTATAACAAAAAATAGTAAATTTTTTTGTAGTGAAGAGCATGCACGTCTATATTCTTTATAAGATTTAATTTCTAACGCCATCTATTAGAATCTTTACATAATTGAATATTTTCAATTATTTCCCTTTTATCTTTCAAAATAATAGTTTGTTTAATTGTTTTACATTCTCGGGTACTATTTGTTTTTCCTATTTCTTGAGTGGGTAAAATTTTAGAATTAATCACTTCTACTTTAGCCTGAACACCACTTTCTTGGTTAGTAAATATTTGTGTTTGTCCTGTGTTTGCAACCTTCTGGATTATCATGTCTAAATTTTTCTTGTCTAATTCACCAATGTAGTCCTTAAGAGAGCTTTTTGCATAATAGTTAGCAATTCTTCCCTTGATATTTTGGAAAGGCATAATTACTCTTTCCTCAAATTGGGGCTTGGCATCAGGAATAAATCCATCTTTAATAACATTAATTGATTGGCACCCTATTAAAAGTAAAAAATTTCCTAGCATTATTATTAGGAATGTTAGAAATCTTAAATTATTAGCCATCTCATTTTTTTTGCTAAACGAAACTTTCTTTTTCATTACGGGCCTTATTTTGATAAATATTATTCTAAAAAAATGTTTTATAATAATATACAGAGTTATAAAATATTTGTAATTGCTAAAATAGTAAAATTCAGTATATCGTAGATATCTATGCATGTTATATGAATAAAAATTAGGTTTAGATTAAATCTGATAAAAAATATAATATTTAATTATTTTTTTCTTACTAGACTTTTTTATAAAATATGGAACATAAATTATTCAACAGGACACCCTTGCTCTCAGGGGGGAATGCTGTAGAGAAAAAAGAAGAAATACTTAGCTATTTTCATGCAACCCTTAATCGTACAGAATCACTTTTTGAAACATTACTTGGAGAACCAGCCTATTTCAAGAAGTCCATCCCATTGCGTCATCCATTAATATTTTATCTTGGCCACACATCAACTTTTTTTATTAATAAATTGCTTATTGCAGGTTTAATTAAAGAAAGGATTAATCCTAAAATGGAATCTATGTTTGCAGTTGGAGTAGATGAAATGAGCTGGGATGACCTAACTTTGAGTGATTATGATTGGCCAAGCATTAGCGAAGTGCGTTCTTATCGTAAAACAATGCGCAATACTGTTAATCAATTACTAATTGAAACTGACCTTACTTTTCCTATAAATTGGGATAATCCATGGTGGATTATTTTAATGGGAATAGAACATGAGCTAATTCATTTAGAAACGTCTTCGGTTTTAGTTAGGCAGCATGAAATACAATATGTGCAGCCTCATCCTGATTGGGAGCCTTGTCATAAATCTGGAGATGCCCCTTTAAATGAACTTATCAAAGTTTCTTCAGGAAAAATTAAAATTGGTAAAAATGAAAATAATTTGACTTATGGGTGGGATAATGAATTCGGTTTCCATGAAACTGAAATTCAGCCTTTCCAGGCAAGTAAATACTTAGTAAGCAACCAAGAGTTTTTAGATTTTATTAATGCTGATGGCTATAATAAGGAAATATTTTGGGAGGAAGAAGGGCTTGCATGGCGGAAGCATATAGGAGCAAAAAGTCCTACTTTCTGGATTAAATCTGATACTGGGTGGAAATTACGCTTAATGACTGTAGAAATTGCTATGCCATGGGATTGGCCAGTTGAAGTAAATTATCATGAAGCAAAAGCTTTTTGTAATTGGAAATCTATAGTAACTAATCAGCCTATTAGGCTACCTACTGAGGATGAATGGTACCATTTATATAATACAGCGGGCTTATCAGAAGTTCCTCAAAATAAGCAAGCGAGAGCTAATATTCACCTTGATTATTTTGCTTCAAGCTGTCCTATTACTGAATTTAAGCATGGAGACTTCTTTGATATAGTGGGAAATGTTTGGCAATGGACTGAAACGCCAATATATCCACTTGAAGGATTTAAAGTTCATCCTCTTTATGATGATTTTACAACTCCAACATTTGATGGGCGCCATAACATTATAAAAGGAGGTTCATGGATCTCATGTGGAAACGAATCATTAAAAAGCGCCCGTTATGCTTTCCGGCGCCATTTCTTTCAACATGCAGGATTTAGATATGTATCTGCCAAATCTCCTACTATCAAACATGGTTCAAATTATGAAACGGACAAATTACTCACAGAATATGCAGAATTTCATTATGGGGATACATATTTTAATATACCGAATTTTCCAGCAGAGCTTGCTAAAATAGCAATTAAGGCCATGGGAGATAGACCCTTACATAAAGCACTTGATCTTGGTTGTGCTGCAGGCCGTTCAACTTTTGAATTAGCGAAATATTTTGATCATGTTACTGGTGTTGATTTCTCTGCTCGTTTTATAGGGCAGGGTGTTCAATTAGCTGAAACCGGCATATTACGCTATACGCTCCAAGATGAAGGTGACCTTGTTTCCTATAAAGAAAGCACTCTAGCAAGCCTTGGTTTAGACGATATTAGAAATAAAGTTGAATTCTTTCAGGGGGATGCTTGCAATTTAAAACCTACTTACACTGGCTATAATTTGATTCTTGCTGCTAACTTAATAGACCGACTTTATGAGCCTTCTAAGCTGCTTACAACCATACATGAACGAATTATTAAGGGTGGTTTGCTTATGATTACTTCACCATATACATGGCTAGAAGAGCACACTAAGAAGGAAGAATGGATTGGTGGATTTAAAAAGGATGGTGAGAATTTTAGTACTTTAGATGGTCTTAAAAAAATACTTGGTAGTCATTTCAAATTAATTCAGGGCCCTCAGGCACAGCCTTTTGTTATTAGAGAGACAAGTCGTAAATTTCAGCATACTTTATCAGAAATTACAATCTGGGAGAAAACTGATTGAATAATTATCAAGTATTCTCAGATGAGTATAGTTGTAATTTTGACCTAAAAATTAATCGAACTGGTTCATCTAGTCTTAAATATGATGGGCGACAGGACATGTTTAATAACACTACTGTAATTCCACTATGGGTTGCAGATATGGATTTTCCTGCACCTGCTGCTGTAACAAAGGCCTTATCAAAACGTTCTACTCACCCAATATATGGTTATACTCTATACCCTAATAGCTTATATGAATCTTTAATAGATTGGCTTGGGAAATATCATGGATGGCATAATGTTGACCCAGATTGGATTGTTATGTGTCCTGGTGTTGTACCTTCATTACACGCATGCTCTATAGCATTCTCAGAGCCAAATGAATCAATAATAGTCCAGCCACCAGTATATTTCCCTTTTTTTTCTGCTATTACAATTACTGGCCGAAATGTACTCCTAAACCCATTAAATATAAAAAATAAGAAATATGCTATAGATTTTAATCAGCTAGAGGAACTTGCAAAAGATGCAAGAATATTATTCTTATGCTCTCCGCATAATCCTGTTGGCAGAGTATGGAGCGAAGATGAATTAAATAAAATCATCAAAATCTCAAAAGACCATAATCTAATTATATTTTCTGATGAGATCCATGCAGATTTAGTTTTTTCTGAGAATAAACATAAAATGTTAGCAGTACTGGCAGATGATCATAGAAATATTGTGACTGCTGTGGCACCTAGCAAAACTTTTAATATTCCAGGATTAAACCTTTCTGCTCTAATCATCCCTGATAAGAAGTATCGTGATTTAATCAAGAAGGCCTTTGAGACCTTAAATATCAGTGCATCCAATCCTTTTAGTATTGTAGCTTTCGAGGCTGCGTATAAAGAGGGCAGACCTTGGCTCCTTAAATTACTTTCTTATTTACAAGATACAAGGGATTTTGTAGAGCAGTATTTAAGAGATTATCTTCCAGAAATTTTGCTTATTAGACCAGAAGCCACTTATCTACTATGGCTAGATTGTCGCAAATTAGGCATGAATGATACTGAACTTCATAATTTTTTTATAAATAAAGCTAGGGTAGGTATGAGCCCTGGAACAATTTTTGGTAAAGGAGGATCTGGATTTATGCGGATGAATATAGGAGCACCCCGTCATATTATTTCCGCAGCCTTAGAAAATATTAAGAATGCACTCTAATAATACATATTTTTATATGTAAGGCATGTATATATTGCTAGTATTAATAATAGGGAAGAATTTAAATTGATTTACTGGTACATAAATTTTATTTTACAAGTAATCTAGTAAACTATTTAAATTTAATATTTATAAGGTTTTTATTTCTTTATATCTTAGCAAGTACTTCTGCAACTGTTTTCCCCATATCAGATGGTGTTGCACTAATAGTAACTCCAAGCTCTTTTAATAGCGATACTTTTTCTGCAGCGCCTTCTCCAGCAGAAGAAATAATTGCCCCTGCATGTCCCATTCTTTTTCCTTCTGGTGCCGTTAAGCCAGCAATATAAGAAACTAAAGGTTTACTTAGATTATCTTTAGCAAAGATTCCTGCTTCTACTTCCTGAGGACCGCCAATTTCACCAATCATGAGCACAATTTTTGTTTCAGGGTCTGTTTCAAAAAAATGTAAAATATCACGAAATGAGCTTCCAGTGATTGGATCACCACCAATTCCAACAGCTGTTGAAATACCAATGCCCAATATCCTCAACTGATCAGCTGCTTCATAACCTAAAGTGCCTGAACGACCAATAACGCCAACACTACCTGGCATATAAATATGTCCAGGCATAATTCCTAACATTGAACGACCAGGACTAATTGTTCCTGCACAATTTGGGCCAGTTAATAGCATTCTATTTTTTTTAGGGAATCGGCGTAGATAATTTTTTACAGTCATCATATCTTGAGTCGGGATACCATCAGTAATGGCCACACAATATTTTATACCTGCATCAGCAGCTTCCATAATAGAATCTGCTGCAAAAGCAGGCGGAACAAATATTATGCTAGCCTCAGCTCCAGTGGTACTTACAGCTTCTTTTACTGTATTAAATACAGGTAGTCCTAAGTGCTTTTGTCCTCCTTTACCAGGAGTGACTCCTCCTATGACATTAGAGCCATACTTAATCATATCTCCAGCATGAAATGTACCAATTTTTCCTGTGAATCCTTGAATAATAATTCTTGTTTTTTCATTAATTAAGATTGACATCTATTTTCCTCTAATTTGCCTTAGTAACTATTTCATTACGAGCCTTAACAACCTTCTCAGCAGCCTCTGCTAATGTTTTTGCAATAATGATAGGTAATTTACTTTCAGCAATTATTTTATGACCCTGTTCAACGTTAGTTCCTGATAAACGCACAACGAGAGGTATATCCATATTGATATTTTTTATTGCCTGAACTACACCTTCTGCAATCCAATCACATCTATTGATACCAGCAAATATATTGACTAATAAGGCTTTAACATTCTTATCTGCTAAAACCAATCGGAATGCTTTTTCAGTACGCTCAGCAGATGCTCCACCACCTACATCTAGGAAATTAGCTGGCTCACCTCCAGCTAATTTAATCATATCCATAGTAGCCATAGCTAAACCTGCACCATTAATCATACAACCAATATCACCATTTAAGCCTACATAGCTCAAGCCATGTTCAGTGGCGGCAACCTCACGTGGGTCTACTTGAGTTTTATCGCGTAATTCAGCAATCTTATGACGACGAAATAGAGCATTCTCATCAAAGCTCATTTTAGCATCTAATGCGACTAACTCATCATTAGCAATTACAAGAGGATTAATTTCTAGCATATTGGCATCAAGATCTCGCAGAGCACGATAACAACCTTTAATTGTTTTAACGCTATGAGATAATAATTTTGGATTCTCTAATCCTAAAGAGAAAGCCATGGCACGTGCTTGAAAATCCTGTAAACCAACAGCTGGTTCAATATAGACTTTATAAATTAGCTCAGGATTAGTTTCTGCGAGTTTTTCAATCTCCATTCCTCCTTGTGTAGAGCTAATCATAACAATACGCTCAGAGCTTCTATCAATGAGAAAGCAGAGGTAAAGTTCTTTACTATAATTTGTAGCAGCTTCAATATAAACTTTAGAACAAATTTTTCCTTCTGGACCAGATTGATGAGTCACTAATTTTTTTCCTAATAATTCCTCAGCATATCTCTCTACCTCATCATGTGTTTCACAAATTTTTATACCACCTGCTTTTCCACGGGCACCAGAGTGTATTTGTGCCTTAACTACACATTTATTATTACCTATTTCTCTAGCTCTCTGAACAGCTTCTACAGGGGTATATGCTAAACCCCCATCAGCTATTTTAATGCCATATTCAGCTAAAATTTCTTTTGCTTGGTATTCATGGATGTCCAATATTTCACCCTTAATTTTAATAATCTAAAAAATATTTAAGTTTAATTCTTACTTTTTGCTTCAAGTACTTCAGCTACTTCTACAACATTATTAGCCATTCTTGCAGATGCCGCATCAATTAACCTTCCATCTAATGCAGCAGCACCTTTACCTTGCTGAGCGGCCTCATCTAAAGCAGATAATATACGTTTTGCCTTTTCTATTTCAGTAGATAATGGCGTAAAAACTTCATTAGCAAGTGCAATCTGTGATGGATGAATTGCCCATTTTCCTTCAATTCCTAGAGCTGCTGCTCTCTTTGCAGCTAATTTATAGCCATCAGGATCTTTTATATCTCCAAAAGGACCATCAATAGGCCGTAATCCATAAGCACGGCAGGCAACAGTCATGCGGCTAATTGCTGAATGCCATTGATCTCCTGGGTAATCAGGATTAAGTCCCCCAATATTTGTTGTTCTAGCACGGTTACTAGCAGCATAATCTGCCACACCAAAGTGTAACGCCTCTAGGCGTCCCATAGATCCATTGCTTGCTATGTTTTCTACATTTGCCATACCTAGTGCTGTTTCAATTAAAGCTTCAATACCAATTTTATTTTTTAAGTTTTGCTGTATTTCTAACTGATTTAACATAGCTTCAACCATATAAACGTCTGAATAAACTCCAACTTTTGGTACTAAAATAGTATTTATTTTATGACCAGCTTGTTCTACCAAATCAACTACATCACGAACCATATACTGTGTATCTAAACCATTAATTCGAATAGACAAAGAAATCCCGTTTCCTTTCCAATCTAAATCATTAATAGCCTCAATAATATATTTTCTTGCTTGAATTTTATCATCTGGAGCTACTGCATCTTCTAAATCAAGAAACACAAAGTCCGCGCCACTTTTTAATGCCTTCTCAAACATATTTGGATTAGAACCTGGTACTGCTAATTCACAACGTTGTACTCTTAGAATAGAAGATTTATGTAAAGTATGACTCATTTATTCCTTCCTTAAAATTGCATTATTGAGGATAATTGTTTTTTAAAGTTTTTCTCAATCTAAAATAAATATATCAATAAATTATTATAACAAGACGCCATTTTACTTTTCGTTAACATAATGTCAATTTTTACTTTATTTTGTTAACAGATCTAATTCGCTTAAAAAATTAATTTTACTATCTAAAATAGATTTATAATCAATTTAGTAGATAAATATTAGAGAGGATTAATTTTATAGTTATATTTATATGAAGTTTGACCCTGTTATAGTGCTTTTGCTATAATTTTTTATTGGCGCGGGGTGGAGCAGTCTGGCAGCTCGTCGGGCTCATAACCCGAAGGTCGTAGGTTCAAATCCTGCCCCCGCAACCAAATATCATCAATAACTTCTATATGCTTCTAGTTAAATTCTAGAAACTAGTGCTTTGTAGTTGCAATATTTTATATGGCGGGCCTCCCCGCATTGTATAGTAGTGAACCTGGTCAGGTCCGGAAGGAAGCAGCCACATCTATTTTTTGCAAGTGCCGGGGGTTGGGCTCGCCACCTTATTTTTTATATTTATTCATTATTCATTATTAATTTAATATTTATTGTAGCTAGTTCTTTTCAGTTTAGGCATACTAATTGTAAATTTTAGAAAAAAATTGATCCCTTTCTAGGGCATCCAGATTACAATGTTCCTTTATTTACATATTTTAAATATTAACTAATACATATCGTGCCTCAATCACAAGTCCTTGCTCGTAAATGGCGTCCAAAGAATTTTTCTACTCTAATTGGACAAGATCATATTGCTAAAGCACTTATAAATGCACTTGATAAGAAGCGTATACATCATGCTTATTTATTTACAGGTACGCGTGGTGTTGGCAAGACAACTATTGCACGTATTCTAGCTAAAGCACTAAATTGTATATCTGGTATTACAAGTAAACCATGTGAAAATTGTACTGCCTGTAATGAAATTGATAGCGGAAACTTTATTGACCTAGTTGAGCTTGACGCAGCTTCAAATACTCAAGTTGATAATATGAGGGAATTACTAGAAAACGCTATGTATGCCCCGACTTTTGCACGTTATAAGATATATATTATAGATGAAGTACATATGCTTTCTAAGTCAGCTTTTAATGCCATGCTTAAAACCTTAGAAGAGCCGCCAGACCATATAAAATTTATATTAGCTACTACTGACCCACAGAAAATTCCAGTTACTGTTCTTTCACGCTGCTTACAATTTAACCTTAAGAAAATTCCTTCAATTCAAATATCTGCGCACCTTAAATGTTTACTAGAGAAAGAAAAAATTCCCTATAGTATAAACTCATTACAGATAATAGCTCATTCAGCACAAGGTAGCATACGTGATGCTCTTAGTATTCTTGATCAAGCAATTATTTTTAGTAAAGGTAGAATTGAGGAATCTGAGGTTAATGCTATGCTTGGCATTGTTGACCAAACCTATTTATATGAACTTCTTGAGGCAATAATTCATAAGAATGGCATAAAATTATTAAATATAGCTGATGATATTGAAACAAAAAGCTTATCTTTTGATTATGTTCTACAAGAAATGGCTCGATTATTGCATACTATTTCTATAGCACAAATAATACCAAAAGCTATTAACGATAATATGCATGAATATAAAAAAATTATTCTATTTTCAAAAAGATTATCATCAGAAGAGGTACAATTATATTATCAGATTGTTTTACATGGACGATCAGACCTAGGACTGGCACCTGATGAATATGCCGGGTTTACTATGACATTAATGCGTATACTAGCGTTTACTCCTCAAAATTTATTAGAAGGAACGCAGGCTACTACACCAGCACCTTATGAAGCTTCAATTGAGGAAAACCCACAATCAGGATTACAAGATAAAACGAGTAATTCTGATATTAAGGTCACTTCTACAACAGATAATGTTATGTCTCCTAGTATAGATCCTAGAAACACAACTAATCATTCTAATATTGACTGGCCAACATTGGTAAACCAGTTAGAATTAAAAGGCATGTCTAAGATGCTAGCTCAAAACTGTAAAATAAAGAACCAATCAAAAGATTGTCTTGAGTTATGTTTATTATCTGAACATAAGTATTTATTAGAGAAAAATTATCAGGATAAAATACAAGTTGCTTTAAATAAGTACTTTAAAAAAAATATTAATTTAGAATTTTCTGTAGGTGAAATTAAAGGCATTACCCCAGCAGAATTAAATATTCAAAAGGAGCAAAAGAAATTACAGCAAGCCATATCTTCTATTGAAACAGATCCAATTATTCAGAATTTAGTAGAAAATTTTGATGCAAAGTTAATTAATTCTTCAATTAAACCTATTAAAAAAGGAGACCTAGGATGATGAAAGGTGGCATAGGGCCATTAATGAAACAGGCTCAACAAATGCAAGAAAATATGAAAAATATGCAAGAACAATTAGCAACAGTTGAAGTTGAAGGACAATCAGGTGCTGGTCTGGTTAAAATTATAATGACCTGTCGTTATGATGTAAAAAGAGTAAAAATCGATGATAGTCTTCTTAAAGATGATAAAGATATGCTAGAAGATTTACTTGCTGCTGCTGTAAATGATGCTGTGCGTAGAGTTGAAGCTACTACCCAGGAAAAAATGGCTGGAGTTACCGCTGGAATGGGGCTGCCACCTGGAATGAAACTGCCATTTTAAATAATACTGTACCATATAGCTTAGCTTATTAAGTTATTATATGCATAATATTTAGCAGGTTTTAATTGCATGTAACTTTATTCTTAATGCATAACTTTAAATCACTTGAGGATCTAATTAAAGCATTACGTTGTCTTCCAGGCGTAGGACCTAAATCTGCCCAACGCATGGCCTATCATTTATTACAGCATGATCATGCAGGAGCAAGATTACTTGCAAAAACATTAGATAAAGTACTTACAAATATTAAACATTGCGAAAAATGTAATAATCTTACTGATTCCCCAATTTGTAATTTATGTTGTCCTACAAAACGTAATGGAAGTCTTCTATGTGTTGTTGAGATGCCCGCAGATTTATTAATGATTGAACAGACACAAAGCTATAGTGGCATGTATTTTGTATTAATGGGGAAGCTTTCCCCCTTAGATGGTATTGGACCTAAAGATATTTATCTTGATCGGCTGCTAAATCGCGTTAAAGATAATATAGTAAAAGAAGTTGTGCTAGCTACAAATTTTACTGTAGAAGGAGAGGTTACAGCGCACTATATTAGTGAGCAATTGAATAATATTGGAATCAAGGTAAGCCGTATTGCAAGAGGAATACCAGTAGGAGGGGAACTTGAACATATTGATAGTGGAACGCTTGCACAAGCAGTCACGGAACGAAGAGAGATTTAAATATTTATATTATTTTTCTATTTTCTAGAAACTCGCATATCCTCTTATCAATAGTTAAATAAATTAATTAAAAATTAAATGTAACTGATGGAAACTAATAAGTCATATAGAACACTGGTAAATAAACCAAAGTTACCAAATAAGAATAGTAAAAATACTATTCCAACATCTTTTATAACACAGAAGTTACATAAGGTATTGGCACAAACAGGGATTGGATCAAGACGTGAAATGGAAAAATTTATTACAACAGGGCAGGTAACTATAAATAAAAGAGTTGCTACTGTTGCTGATAGAGTTAGTAAGAATGATGTTGTTAGGATTAAGAAAAAAATTATTCATTTGAATTTTGGAAAACACCTTCCTAGGGTGTTAATTTATCACAAACCAGAAGGGGAAATCGTAAGCTATAATGATCCAAGAAATCGGCCATTAGTATTTAATAAGTTACCTAAACTTAAAACATCTAAATGGATTTCAGTAGGAAGGCTTGATTTTAATACATGTGGATTATTAATTTTTACTACTGATGGCACATTAGCAAATAAGCTTATGCATCCACGCTACAAAGTAGAGCGTGAATATGCTGTCCGCATAGTAGGTAAATTATCTCAAATACAAATAAAATTATTAATAACGGGTATTGAATTAGAAGATGGGAAAGCAAAATTTGTTTCTTTAATAGAGCAGGGTGGAAAGGGTTCTAATCATTGGTACCACGTAATATTACAAGAAGGTAGAAATCGTGAAATACGGCGTATGTTTGATGCTATAGGAATAATAGTAAGCCGACTAATTCGTATAAGATTTGGTATTATTAAATTACCTCCACACTTAAGGAGGGGTCACTTAGTAGAATTAAGTGAGGGAGAGGTTGAATATATCATTTCAAAATATCATCTAAGTTAATAATATAAATATGGCTCTAATTCCAAAATGAATTATTTAGTATGAAAACTATCAAAATCAAAATTTTATTTTGATAATAAATTTTCAAGTACGCCTTTGTATATCATAGATAATTTTTCTATATCAGCGACATCCACGTGTTCATTAACTTGATGGATACTGGCATTAATTGGACCAAATTCAACGACTTGAGGACAAATATCTGCTATAAACCTTCCATCAGAAGTGCCCCCAGCAGTAGATAGTTCAGGCTCAATATTAGTTACTTTATAAATTGAATTATTTAGTGCTTCTACAAGATCTCCTTTTGGAGTAAGGAAAGGTTTTCCAGATAATGACCAATCTAAACTATATTTGAATCCATATTTGTCAAGGATATGGTGCATCTTATCCTGTAATAATTGAACAGTACTAGCAGTAGAAAACCGAAAATTGAAAGTAATTTTTAATTCGCCTGGGATGACATTTGTTGCTCCAGTACCTCCAGTGATATTAGAAACCTGCCAGGTTGTTGGTGGAAAATATTCATTACCACAATCCCATTTAGTTTGTACAAGTTCTGTAATACATGGGGCTGAAATATGAATTGGGTTCTTAGCTAAGTGTGGATAAGCAATATGCCCTTGGACTCCCATAATAGTAAGCAGCCCTGATAAAGATCCTCTTCTACCATTCTTAATAGTGTCACCTAATTTATTTGAACATGTTGGTTCACCAACAATGCAATAATCAATTGGTTCATTCCTTTCTTTTAAAACTTTAACTACTCTAGCAGTACCATCTATTGCTATTCCTTCTTCATCAGAAGTAATAAGAATTGCAATAGACCCATTATGCTCTGGATTCAAACGTATAAATGATTCAATGGCTGTAATAAATGCAGCTAAAGATGATTTCATATCTGCTGCACCACGCCCAAAAAGTCTTCCATTACGAATCACAGGAATAAATGGGTCACTTTCCCAATGTTCTAATGGTCCGGCTGGTACTACATCTGTATGTCCAGCAAAACATATGACAGGAGCAGATACACCACGCCTAGCCCAAATATTTTTCACCCCATTAAATTCAAAATTTTCAATATTAAATCCAATTTTTTTTAAGCGGTTAATTAGGATATCTTGGCATCCGCTATCATCTGGAGTTATTGAACAGCAACTAATAAGGTCCTTAGCAAGAGATAATGAGTCTTTATGCATTTATAATACCCAAAAAACTTTAATTAAATTCCACGTAATAATTCGTTAATTCCTGTTTTTGCACGAGTCTTAGCATCAACCTGCTTCACAATAACTGCACAGTATAGGCTATATTTACCATCTGAAGATGGTAATGATCCAGAAACTACAACTGAACCAGATGGAATGCGACCATAGCTAACATCTCCAGTTTCACGATTATATATTTTAGTGCTTTTTCCAATATATACTCCCATTGATATTACTGAATTTTCTTCAACTAGAACTCCTTCAACGATTTCTGATCGTGCTCCAATAAAACAATTATCTTCAATAATAGTTGGATTTGCTTGAATAGGTTCTAGAACCCCACCAATACCAACTCCACCGGATAAATGTACATTTTTGCCAATTTGTGCACACGATCCTACTGTAGCCCAAGTATCTACCATTGTACCTTCATCAACATACGCACCAATATTGACATAAGATGGCATCAAAACTACATTATTTGCTATAAATGCTCCCTTTCTTACAGTAGCTGGTGGTACAACTCGGAAACCGCCATCCCGGAAATCTTTAGAACTAAAGTCTGCAAATTTTGAAGGGATTTTATCAAAGTAATTAGAAAATCCCCCCTTAATAAAATTATTATCTTCTATCCGAAAAGAAAGCAATACGGCCTTCTTTATCCACTGATGAGTCACCCATTCACTATTAATTTTCTCGGCGATACGTAGATCACCAGTATTTATCATATCTAATACTTGATGAATTGATTCTTTTAGCTTTGCATCAACATTACGTGGGGTGATTTCTGAACGAGACTCAAAGGCGTCTTCAATAGAGGATTGTAGTTGTTTCATTTTTCTCCTTAATTACTTATTGAAAAATAATAAATATATAGATTATTTAGCTAATTATTTTGTAATGAAATACAAAATTTTTTAATTCTTTTTGCAGCTTCAATACATTCAGAAAGTGGTGGTACCATTGCTATTCTAATAAAATTCTTTCCAGGATTGACATTATGTGCCTCCCGAGAAAGATAGCTTCCTGGAAGCACGGTAACATTATAGTCTTGGTAAAGCCTTTGGGCGAAATTAGTATCATGAATTACTGTTTTAGCCCAAAAATAGAAAGTTGCTTCTGGTATAGATACCTTCATATGCTCATTTAATAGCTTATGAACTGCAATAAATTTCTCTCGGTATAATCGTCGATTTTCACTTACATGATATTCTTCACCCCATGCTAACATACTTGCTGTTTGAACTGCTGGATTCATAGCACAACCATGATATGTACGGTAAAGTAAAAATTTTTTTAAAATTTCTGAATTCCCTGCAACAAAACCAGAGCGCATACCAGGAACATTAGAACGCTTTGATAGGCTACCAAAAACTATGAGCCTAGAAAAATCCTTTCTATTTAAGAGATAAGCTGCTTCTAAGGCACCAAGTGGTGGCTTATATTCGTCTAGGTATATTTCAGAGTAACATTCGTCAGCAGCTATAATAAACCCAAAACGATCAGCAAGAGTGAATAGCTTCCTCCATTCTTTTATTGTCATTACTTTACCTGTTGGATTAGCAGGCGAGCAGACGTATATTAACTGTGTACGCTCCCAAATGCTATTAGGTACATGTGAATAATCTGGTATGAAATTATTTTCTGGCAAAGAATTGAGAAAATATGGAGTAGCCCCAGCTAATAATGCTGCACCCTCATAAATCTGGTAAAACGGATTAGGACAAACAACTATTGTTTCTGAATGCAGAGGATCAACAGCTGCCTGAGAAAATGCAAAAAGGGCTTCACGGCTTCCATTGACTGATATAACCTCTGTATCAGGATCTATTGATGGTAATTTATATCTGCTCTCCAACCATGAAGCAATACTTTTACGTAAAGATTTTTCCCCAAGAGTAGCAGGGTAGTTAGTTAATTTATCTAATCCCTCAATTAACCCTAAACGAATAAAGTCTGGCATTTTATGTTTAGGCTCTCCTATATGAAGATTAATTGGTGAATAGGATGCATTAGGCATAATCCCAGAAAATAATTTCTGAAGCTTCTGAAAAGGGTAGGAATTAAGTTTATTTAAATTTGAATTCACTTTAGAAAGTATACTAATGCAAATAATCTATATAGATTTTCAGAATCAATATATCTAATTAGTATTTTTAGGTATTGAAATACTTATTTTAGTCCATTTCTCTAGTTTAGTAGTAATTAATAAATAACCTCTAAGTTGCTGGCATCGTTCTCGTATAGTACGAATTCCATATGATTGTGGCTTTTTAGTATCGTGATCTGAAATTCCAATACCATTATCAGTAATTTCAAGGTTTATCCAACCATCTTTCTCATTAAGCCGGATCTGTATTCTTGTTGCATTAGCATGTCTAGATATATTAGTTAAGACTTCCTGGAACATCCGGAAAATAGCTACTGATAAATTTGTATTAATTAATATTGCATTATTATTACAAGAAAACCTATATTTAAGTTCTGTTTTTTCACAAAATTCTTTTACCTGCCATTTGATAGCAGCTACAATCCCTAGATCTAAAATATCAGGGCACAAGTCCATTGAAATTTTTTTTGCACTACCAATAACCTGATCAATTAAAGTCTCAATTAATTCTACTTTTTTTATATAAAAATTTGATTTTTTACCTATATCTTTATCCCAAGACAATAGTTCTTTCTTAACTTCCGTTAAAGTTTTTCCTATATCATAATGTATTTTTTTAGCAATCCTAACGCGCTCTAGCTCATTTGCTGCCTGTAGATAAGAACAAATATCAAAAGATTGCTCATATGAATGAGCTATTTCTATTTCAGAAAGTTGTATTTTTTTTTGTTTATCTGACATAACAAGAAGCAATTATATAATTCGATGATCAAGGCAACTTGAACCTGATACATGTATATACATCAAAATTTGAAGTAATTACCATTGCAACAATAGAAATTTAATGTCTAGATTTTTTCACTCTAATTATTTCAGATTAAGTTATGGTACCCGTTTATTAATTAATACATTCACGTTTTGATTACCTATCTTCACTACTTTACTAAACCCCTGAAGGTCCCCACTT
>CEUQ01093156.1_pt1 | contig 33619 bp, 33 predicted proteins | sample 361491 | NCBI WGS metagenome assembly CEUQ01 (sample SAMEA2622796, study PRJEB7988) | marine metagenome | biome: marine biome (ENVO:00000447); feature: marine epipelagic mixed layer (ENVO:xxxxxxxxx); material: "saline water (ENVO:00002010), including plankton (ENVO:xxxxxxxx)" | depth 120 m | reverse complement strand
GTCTAGTAAGAGATTTTTCCTCATTAAGTATACCAGATTGGTTTCCATATACAGATGAAGATGATGCAAGTACAAATTTTTTTAAAGTGGAATGACACTTTAGAGATTCCAAAATTTTTTGAGTGACAATTATGTTATTTTTATTGTATATTTTGAAATCTTTTCCCCAACTTTTACGAACACCTGGCTGTCCTGCCAAATGAAAAACATATTCAACATTTTCAAAAATTTCTTTCAGATTAATTTTATCTAAATCTTGTTGTAAAAATGTAAAATTAGATTTTTGAAGGCAAATTTCGATATTTTTTTCTTTAATTCGATTAGAATAATAATCAGTAATGGAATCTATTCCTAAAACATGATGATTTTGTTCGAGTAATTTTTGAGCTAATGTTGAACCAATAAATCCTGCAACACCAGTAACAACTATTTGAGTCAATTTAATTTATTATGGAAACACGACTATTATTAGATTTAGAGACTAATCCACCGAATAATAGATTAGACTTTATTTCATTAATTGTAATATTGTCATTTCTACCAAGTATACTAAACTCCAATTTTTTTCTACCTTTCCACCATGCCATGGATGTATCATCAAGTTCCATGAAACTGTTTGAAATTCTTGCAAAATAGTCATTGTTTAATTCACGATAATTTACTAAAGGAACAGAATACCATTTTGATTTATCAGAAAAAATAGTTATTCCTTTTTTTCTGTCACCTAAATCAATAAAACAATTAGTGGCTCCATGACATCCACTATTACTGAAACGTGGATCTGTCGATTCATCTTGAGAAATTAATTCCCCAGACATATTATAAGATTCAAGTTCACCCCCATTATGTAAAGAATAAGATAATTCATTTTTTGCAAAACTTTTTGGATTTAGTGTGAAAATTGGAGTTCGGAATGAACCAGGTCTGAAATCTTTAAAGTAAAAAGTATATTTTAAATCAATCATTGGGGAATTTTTATAAACAAAAAATTCTTTAATCAAATTTCCAAATGGTAATTTTAATTTTGAGAAAAGCTTTGTTCGAATGGATTTATCATCATATTGCATAGATATTTGAGTTTTAATCAAATCTGTAGATTTATTCCCATTTCTATCAAAAGAAATGGTATGTCCTGAATAGAAATCAGGTGATAGATGTGTATCATCAAAAGTTCCATGTTCTAGAAATCCAATTAATGATTGATCAAAGATTTTTGGAAATATCAGATGATTGATAGTAGCTCCTCTAGAAGACAATAATGATAATTCAACGTTATTTGTTGAGACAGAATCAGAAGAAACAATATCATCATTTTTGGAATTTTCATGATTTTCCAATGTTATTGTTATGAAAGATTTGCTTTTGATGTTTGGTTCAAAAATTAGATGACAGCTTCTTAGACTTCCATCTTTAAAAAATTTTTTATTTTCCACTTGGGATGGCAATTCTTTATTTTCAGAGAAAATTTTGAAATCGTTTTTTATTTTTCCTGATTTAAAAGATAATTTTAGTTCATATGGTAAATTTTCCCAATCATTATCATTTGGATTATAAATTATTAAATCAGAAGAAATGTTATTGAATTTTTTATTTTTTATATCATCTAGTCTTTGATCAATATCAAAATTCAATGTATTGGTAAGAATTGAGAAATCATGATTTTTTGAATCAGTAGTATGAGTTCGAAAATCACTAGCCCATGAATCAATTAATCTACTTCTAAATTTGTGGTCAGGTGAATTTTTTCCTTCAAGTGATTCCAAATGGATAATTTTTTTGTAAATTTTATAGCAAGTAGTATTTCGGCTAGAGTTATCTCTGCCACAAACAGCCCAACGTGCAATTGAAAATTTATCTTGTTTTTTTTGTAAAATTGAATATTTGGCAGAATTCATTAAAATTTTTTCTTGGGGCGGAAATTTTTGTAAAATTTGAGATGGAAAAAGAAATTCAATTTCATCATCAGCTGTTAGTAAATCCAAGATTTCTCTAAATCTTTTAAGTTCCTTTCCATCTGCATCAGAACGTTCTACAGGATTTTTGAAACCAAAAATTTCCAAATCGGATCCATAAAATGGAAAACATGCATCATGTAATGAACTCTTTTGTTTTTGTATGTATGAATAATAGTCATTCTGGTCAGAATCACCGCTTATGTAACGTTGAAATTTTTGGTAAGCAATGTAACTACTCCATAATACATTTAGTGTTTTACCAGATACAGTTTCTAATTTACTTGGATTGTATTTCACTTTATTATTAGTTTCACGAATTTTGTTTGCCCATTCCCAAACTGTAATTATATTTTTTAAATTTGATTTTTCATATGTTGAAATTAATCCGGAACTGAATAATTGTTCATTTACAAATGCAATATCTATTTTTTTCCCAAAAATTTTTTCAGAGTCTGCTTTTCCAATTTCTAGATTATTAAAATTGATTGATTCGGGTATTAAAGGAAAAATAGTTTGTTCCTTACTAGAACAAATAATTTCAATTTTATCCTGATCAATTAGTTTTTTTAATTCAGGGATAAATAAATTGTCAATATCATTAATTTTCTGAATCGTGTTTATTGGGAATTCTATTGCGGGTTTGAAATTATATTGATTTACAAGATCGATTATTGGCCAATAGCATGTATCGATAATATGTTCGTACATTTCTTTATCAATTGAGGAATAATTCAGATTTCCATGAAATATTGAATATAGAGATAATTTAGACAAATTATTTTCAATCATTCTAAAAAATTATTCATTATAGACTTTATGCTTGTTTGATACTAACTTCCAATTCCAATTGCAATATAATTTAGTTTTAATTTTTTTGTTGAAAGAAGTCTACGTGTATCAAGCAAATTTTTCTTTCTCATACCTTTGAAATCCGAATTTTTTAGATCCCTATATTCATTCCAAGGAGTCATAATTATTGCACAATCACTATGGTGGAGACTTTCTGAAATAGTATTCGAATAAGTTATTTTATCTTTGAATATTTTTTTAATATTCAACAAGGCTTTTGGATCATGTGCAGATATTTTTATATTTTTTTGTAATAATAAACGAATTAATTTAATTGAAACAGATTCTCTAATGTCATCACTATTTTCTTTAAATGATACACCTAAGATTGTGATTTTCTTATTTTTTAGATTTCCTAATATTGATTCAAGTAGATATAGTATTTTTTTGGCTTGTTGAACGTTTGTAGTTTTTACTGCATTCAAAAATGTATTTTTGTATCCAATTTTATCTGAAAAATTAATTAATGCATTTAGATCTTTTGGTAAACAAGAACCTCCAAAGCCAGGACCTGCATTAAGAAATTGATTACCAATTCTAGGATCAATACCGATTGCGGTAGCAACTATATCAACATCAGAATTAGGTATTTTTTGACATATGTTTGCCAATTGATTAACAAAACTAATTTTTGTTGCTAAAAATGAATTATTTGCATATTTTATCAATTCGGCATTGGAATAATTAGTAATTATAATCGGAGTGGTTTTTTTGTATAGAATAGAATAGAATTTTGATAGTTTTTTCATATAATTATTTTTTTTACCTCCAAGTACAATTATGTGAGGGTTTAACGTATCATCAATTGCTCTACCTTCTCTTAAAAATTCAGGATTTGTTAAAAATCCAAAACCTTTCCCGTTAGATTTTTGTGAAAATTTTTCTAGTAATGGTAATAAAACAGTCTCAGAGGTTTCGGGAATAACTGTACTTTTGACAATTATGAGAGGTTTATTTTTTGTTTTTTTCAGAGTTTTACCAATTTTGGTTATAACATTTTTAATAAATTTTAGATTAATTTCTCCGTTAGTTAATGAAGGAGTACTAACTGTAATGAATATCAAATCAGAACTTCTAACTGCAAATTCAAGATCATCAGATACAGTTAATGATTTTTTTTGTGCAGAATTAAGGAATTTTTTTAATTTTGGCTCATAAAATGGAATTTCATTATTCTGAATTTTTATAATTTTTTTAGGATCATTATCTATGCCTAATACAGAGAAATTTTTAGAGCCTAACACAGCAGCAAAGGATAATCCAACAAACCCTAATCCAATAATTGAAATTTTCACAATTTTATGAATTATGCATTAATTAAAAACCATACTAGCTAAAGGTAGTTTTTAAAGCATTTTTGTATGATGAAATTGTCCCAACATCAATAACAGATTCGTTGGCTTGTATTGGAAGGGCAAGAACTTTTTCGTTATCAGTAATTAATTTTTGAATTGCATCTGTTAATTGAAATTCATTTCCTTTTCCAGGTTTAATTTGTTTTAATTTTTTAAAAATATTTGATTTGAAATAATATATTGGCAATAATCCAAAATTCGATTTTGGATTGAGTGGCTTTTCAATAACTTTTTCAACCTCGTATTGTCCTTTTGATATTCTTTTTAATGTAGGAACTCCATGCCTTTTTGGATCAGTAACTTTTCTAAATAATAATACTGCAGATGCATTAGAAGATTTTCCAATTTTTATCATATTAGTAATTGAAGAACTTTTTCCTTTATCTTTCAAAATTGCCACATCGCCACCATGAACAATAAAACTATCATCACCAATGAATTTTTCAGATTGTTTTACTGCATCACCAAATCCATTTGGTTTACTTTGATTAACCCAACCTATATTTGACTTTTCAAGTTTTTTATAGAAATTATTTATTATTGAATTATTTTTTAATAATAAATAATTTTGAAAATTTAAATCCGGTGTAAAATGATTTTCTATTGAGCGTTTTTCTCTACCTACAACAAAACAATAATCTCTAATTTTAAAATTATAAAGTTGCTCATAAATTAGTTGAAGCATAGGGAGTATAACATAATTATTTTTAGTTTTCATAAATATTGGCAACATTTCTTTAGGTGTTTCTTTTGTCATTGGTAACATTCTAGTTCCTAAACCTGCTGCTGTAATTACTGCTTTAATCAATTAAATGAACCAGTTTCTTTTGGGATAAATATTTTCTTATGTTTCATTAACATATTTTTCTAAAAATGATAGTAAGATTTTTGAATTATTTGGAGTATTAGAGATATAATTTTTAATAGATTCATCAGTATTGTTTTTTATTTCTTTTCGTATATTTTCATCATTAATAATTTTAGAGAAATCTTGATCAAACGTTTCAAGATTAGATTTTAGGCAAGATCCATTTTTAAGAATTGTAGGTATTCCAAATTCTTCAGTTTTAACTGATATTGACAATACAGGTTTATTCAACAAATGAGCATCAATAATAGATGTAGATTCATCTACAACAATCAATATTTTACAATCTTTAATTAAATCTGAAATTTTTCCAGTTTTGACAATTTTGATGTCAGGACTAATTTTCTTTAAAATTTCTGTTGGATCAAATTCATCTGGAGAGGGGTGTATCTTTACAATTAATTTCATTTTATGTTTTTTGACCACCGTTTCCGAAATTTGTTTAATCGTTTCAATATTTTTTTCAATTGTTTTGATGGTCAAATCAAAAGAATCCTCTTTTGTTGGTCCAGAAGTTGCAAATAATACATAATCATTATTTTCAAAAGATGAATTAGATTTTTTTAAATTATCAAAAATAGGAGTGCCTAAAGTATGAATTTTTTCAGAAGAAATTCCAATGTTTTTCAAATAATTTTCATTAACTTTTCCCCAAACTATACCACCATTTGATTCAATTGGGATAACACCGTTGGCGATATTATGTTCATATCCTTCAATAGAATCATTGATCAATCCATGTTGAAGAAGAAGTTTAGGTATATTTTTTGAATTTTCTAATTGTAACAATATTTTTTCATTTGGCCCAACTTCAGATAAAATTAGTATTAATGAAAAATTATATTTTTCTAAAATCTGTTTTGAAATTTGTATTTCATAAATAAAATTTTTTGCTCGTTCTTTAAAATATTTTATAAAATGTAATGAGAATGTTTTCCAGAATGAATTTCCTTCTAATGAAAAAAATGATGTGAAAAAATGGGAATTTTCAAACATATTGTTGATTTTTTGTTCAATTTTCACAGAGTCTTCTTTAATTTTAGATTTAATTTTTGATGTAATCAGCGTTGTTTCATTTTCTACAATCATTTTAGAATTTTTTATTATAGAAAATGTTTTTTTATTCCATACTGCTGGTTGTCTTCTGTTAAAAATTACTGCATTTAACTGAGAATTAGAAAATTTAGATAATAATGGCTCATATGAAAGTGTACTAAATTCAGACAATAATATTGTTTTTTTATCTGAATTTATTTCTGAATTCAATAAAAAACGAGATGATTCTTCACTAATTTTTTTTAAGTTTTTAAAAATATTTTGAGGTATACTAAATTCTTTGGAGATGTTTTTAATTCCAAATTTCATTTTAATATTTATTGAATCCAATGGAAAAAAGAGATCATCCGAATTTTTAGATTTAATTTTAATTAGTTTTGAAGATAATTCTTTCATAATTTCATAGTTTAATCCACCAGAAATGTAATTTACTTCAGTACCAAACTTTTCTATAATATTCAAACATTCTTGAAATTTTTTTGAATAATTTACTAAAATATTAATAAATTCAGATTGTACTAGTGAACCAAGATTTACATTTTCATATTTTAAATATTCTTTAATTGATTCTTCATTAAACCATTGAGAAAGTGAATAAGCACTTTTTTGGATCATAAGTAAATTAGTATTAGAAAGTAATTCATCTGAAATTAAATGTTCTAAATTTTTTTCATTTAATATCGTGTGAGTTTCAAAATCAAAAGAAATTATTTTTAGTCCTTCATAATCTGAAAGGTTAATTTTGGAAATATCGACATGTGAATCTAATAATAGTATATTGTTGATTGAATTCACTCTCCATCATTATTTTTCCATTTATTCCAATCATACTTTGTAAAAGTTACATTTTGCATTTCATCATCGTTTGGTTTCCAAGAAATATCTGCTAAAACAAGTACTTTCGAGGTTATTCTTAGTGGATTTACAATTGCAGTAGGAATTCCATTTGATATTTCAATTAATTTAGGTTCATTTGATGATACATGGATTTCGTGATAAACACCATCATTGTCTTGTACAACAACAACAATTTCTCCTTCAATACAAAAAAAATAACTTGTTCGGTTTTTATGAATATGTGGACCCTTAATTTCTAACGGTTCAATTGAATTTAGGTAGATCATTTTTGGATCATTTATTATTTTATCCCAGTCTCTCCAAAGTATTGTTAATTCTCCATTAACATGTGAATCAGTAATAGATTTAGTTTGGTGTTTTTCCAAAATGTGTACGTGGAAATTAGGCTTCATAAAGAAAAATTCAGGTTAATGCCATTAAAAGTTTGTATTGATTGATATTATCAGTCCAAGATTTTATTAATCTAGTATTGTTCTTTCTCAATTGTGATAACAAAAAATGAAATTTCTGCGATAGATTTAGAAAATATGCATAGAGTATATGATAATTGGCCAGAAATTGCAAAAGAGTATTTTTCAAAGACATTTTCAAAAATTGAGATTAGGGATATTGATCACATAGTATTTGCTGGAATGGGAGGTTCAGGAGCTATTGGAGACGTATTTTCTTCAATTCTTTCAAAAACAGATATGCATGTAAGTGTTGTAAAAGGATACGAATTACCAAAAACTGTGGATAAGAATACAATAATCGTAACAACAAGTATTTCAGGAAATACAACTGAGACATTATCAATATTAGACAGTGCAGAAAAAACAAACGCAAAAGTCATCGCATTATCATCAGGAGGAAAAATGGAAGAATTTTGTAAAAAGAAAAAACTGGATTTTTATAAAATCAAAAAAGAACATTCACCTAGAGCATCATTTTTAGGATTTTTATATGCATCACTAAATGTATTAGAAGATATTGTCCCCATAAGAAAGATGGATGTAGATGAATCAATAAAATCATTATTTAATATCAAAAAATCTATTTCATCCCAAAATTTAACTGAAACAAATGATGCATTACAAATTGCTCAATGGTTAGAAAGTATTCCAGTAATGTATTATCCCTGGGGATTACAATCAACTGCAATTAGATTTAAAAATTCTATGCAAGAAAATGCTAAAACACACGTTATAGTTGAAGACGTGATAGAAACTTGTCATAACGGAATAGTTGCATGGAATAAACCAAATAAATTTCAACCAATTCTACTTCAAGGAAAAGATGATCATTTTAAAACAAAAGAGAGATGGGAAATTATTAAAGAATTTTTTCAAGAAAAAAATATCAAGTATAAAGAAATTTTTTCTCCAGAAGGTAATGTATTAAGTAAAATTACATCACTGATTTATTTTTTAGATTATGTTAGTATATACAAAGCAATTATTTCAAATATTGATCCTACCCCTGTTGAAGAAATTGATTTCATCAAACAACGATTAAAGGAATTATAGTTTTTGAATTTTTTTAAAAAGATTATTAATTTGATTAATTTGATTTAGTGATTCATTTTCGATTAATTTTAGGTTAGGAATCACACAATGTCCACCAATAAATCCGGGGAACATTTTAGGTCTATTACCCAAAAATTTATGAATTTCGTCTGCAAATGACCACATTTCATCATAATCAACTTTTTCACGATCAGATATGATTTTAGTTATCTGTGCAAAATTAATGAGCCAACCATAATAACTTGTATCACAGAGAATTTTTCCTAATTCAAGAGTTTTAGGTGAAGACATTTGCTTATATTTTAGACCAGATTTTTTCAAAAGTTTTGCATACTCAGCACATGCCCATTTTTTTCTTGGCGCATTTTTCTCAATAGCAAAAAATTTGGTATAACGTTTCATATCATTTAACATTCTTGCATGAACGCCTCTTGTAGCACTGTAAATTATAGGAATTTTTAATTTTTTTTGAATTTTTTTGGTAGTGGATGGTTCAATAGTACTATGTATTATCATTCCTTCAGGTTCATAGTCTTTATTGATTTTAACAATGTGAGCCAGAAAATTTTTGTTGTATGGGATACAAACATGAATAAATCGAACAGGTAATGATTGATTTTTTTTATTCATAAATGGAATTAGTTTTGGATTAATATCAAATCCTGCTGTAATAGATGATTTAGAAAATAATTTATAGATTGGAAGACCTATTTCACCTAAGCCAACAACAAGATCTTTTTTCAATATATTTATCTCAAAAAAAGACCGTTTTAATCATTACCATGAATAATAATTAATCAACAAAATATAGAAGTAAGCAATTTTAAGATAAGTAATAGAAGATTATGAAGGGTGGATGAGTGCGATTGAAAAATAAAATAAATTTATTTGAACCAAATATAGACAAATCAGAAGAAAAAATTGTAGTAGATATTTTACAAAGTAAATTTTGGGCATCAGGATCAGGTGTTGGAAACGTAAAAAAATTTGAGACTGAGTTTAAAAAATATATTCAATCTAACCAATGTCTTGCAGTAAATAGTGGAACTGCGGCACTAAACATTGCATTATCATTAATTGATATTAACAATAAAGAAGTAATTTTACCATCATTAAGTTTTGTTTCAACTGCAAATTGTATTTTAATGAATGGCGGCATTCCTGTTTTTGCAGATGTGGATCCAAAGACACTTTGTTTAGGAGCAGATAATATAAAAAAATTAATTACAAAGAAAACCAAAGCAATTATTCCAGTGCATTTTGGAGGAATGCCATGTGATATGAAAAAAATTATGAAAATATCAAAAGATAATAATTTGGTTATAATTGAGGATGCAGCTCATGCAGCAGGTACAATATACAACAAAAAGAAAATTGGCAGTCACGGATTTGCAGTCTGTTTTAGTTTTCATCCTGTTAAGAATTTAGCAATGCCTACAGGAGGATTAATTGCAATTAATGATAAAAATCATAAAAAAATTAAGGAAAAAATTCAAAGTAAACGATGGTGCGGAATAACAAATAGAATTAATGATGATTACGACATAAAAGAAATTGGAGATAATTACTACATGAATGAAATATCTGCAGGGATTGGAATTAAACAATTAAAAAAATTAAACTCAATGAATAAAATTAGGAAAAAAATTGCAAAACGTTATTTTTCCGAGATTGAAATTCATAAAAAAATGCCGTTCATTAAAGACTGTTCATATCATCTTTACTGGATACTTGTAAAAAATAGAAAAAAATTTAGAGAAGAAATGGAAAAAAAAGGAATTCAAACTGGTACCCATTATAAGCCGATTCATACATTCTCGTTATATCAAAACAAAAATAGAAAAAAATTACCTATAACAGAAACTATTGGAAAACAAATTGTAACTTTACCTATGCATTCAAATTTATCAAATTCGCAGATTGAAAAAATAATATTATACACAAATAGATTTGCAGAATAATAATTTTTTCAATTTTGAGAGCTTCGTGACTTCAGAAATTGCCTTTCTACTAGCGAAATGTGAGAAGGCGATAACGCAGGCTATAATTAAAAGTTTGTTAATCTTTCTTGAAATTTTCTTTTTTTATTTCCATTATATTCAGGTATCTTTCAGCAATATCTTCATCTTGATCTGATTTCACTTCAATCCATTTCGGATAATCATCTTTAACTAACTTTTTCATTGGAATTGAATTAACCGTTAATCCACCACATCTTTCTATAAGATTTATGTTCCTATAATTATCACTAAAAACACGAAAAATAATCTTTGAAACGTCTAGATACTCAAAAGCCCATTCACATAATGCTTTTCTTGTGGTCTCCATAATTCTTCTATCTTTTACACATGGATCTTTTAATGTTCCTGTAATATCTATTGAATTATCCTTGATTACATATCGGTCTAAACCTGTTTGCCCAATTTTTTTATTATCAAAAAAAATCATAAACAAAATTCTGTCATTGTCATTCAGGATTGTTTCTTTGATCCACTTTCTTGTACTTTCTATTGTTGGTTTAAAACTAGTTTGAAACCATTTTTGATTATCATTTCTCCATTTTGTTGATAATTCTAATGTTTCATTTGATTCATCAATGACACGTAATGAAATAATTTTTTCATCAATTTTTTTTATAATTATATCTTCATTTTTTCTTTTTTTAGTTTCTAAAATTTTTTCAAAAAATTCTGTCATTATAATTTCTAAATTCGTATAGTTATTAATTATTTGTTAAATTAGTTATTTTTTCCAAGGAGTTGAATTCAAAATATTTGGATCAATATTATTATTTTTGGACTCAATTTCAACCCATTCAATAGTTTTTTGTAAACCTTCTTCAAAGTTTGTTATATTATTCCAATTAAGTGAATTACGTATTTTCGATGAATCTAAGCTGTAACGTAAATCATGCCCTGGACGATCATCAACAAATTCGATCAAATCATTTGATTTGTTCATAATTTCAAGAATTTTTTTCACAATTGTTAAATTATCGATCTCATTATTAGATGAAATATTGTAAGATTCACCAGTTTTTCCTTCATCAAGTACTTTATGCACAGCAGCACAATGATCATCAACATATATCCAGTCCCGAATATTTTTTCCTGTACCATATATTGGGATTTTTTTATTTTGGCTTGCAAGAAGGATTGTTTTAGGAATTAATTTTTCATAAAATTGTCGTGGACCATAATTATTTGTACACCTAGTAATTACACAATCAAGTCCATAAGTCATGACGTAAGAATTAATCAGTAATTCTGCAGATGCTTTTGTAGCAGCATAAGGATTAGAAGGATTAAATTTTGTTTCTTCTAATGCAGAACCAGTTTTTAGGCTTCCATATACCTCATCAGTAGAAATTTGAACCATTCTTTTTTTATTATGTCGAAGAATTTCCAATAGAGTGTATGTTCCACGTATATTTGAAACAAGAAATTGATTTGCATCCAATATACTTCGATCAACAAATGATTCAGCTGCAAAATTAATAATACAATCTGTATCATCGATCAATTTTTCCATCAGAATCCTATTTGTTATATTTCCTTTAACAAAATTATAATTAGATGAGTTACTTATTTCAGAGAGGTTTTGGTGGTTTGAACCAAGTAATTCAGCATCAACATTTGTTATGTGAATATCCGGAAAATTTTTTATTAAATTAGTAATAAAATTACTACCAATAAAACCTAAACCACCTGTAACTAATAATTTCATAATTGTATAATTTTAAATAGATTAATAAAAACTTGGTATAATTCATATTAATTTGAAAAGAAGTAAAATCTATAAACAAAGACTTGGAAAAAAATAAAATGCAAGAATATATTTCTAAATTGTATGACTCACTAGTTGAAGCTTCTAATGATTGTAAATCAAATTATCTATCATTTTCAGGTGGATTAGATAGTACAATTATTGCTTATTTATTGAAAGAGAAAATCCATGGAGTTTCTGTTATTGTTTCAGATTATACAGCTCCAGATAATACATTTATTGAAATTGCAAAAGACGAATTTAATATTCCTGTAGAAATCAAATATGTGAATTTTGAGAAATTATTACCGGTAATTGATGAATTAATTAAAATTTTTCAGAATTTTAATTTTATTGAAGTAAGAAATTTTGTTGGCATGTATTTAACATTTGAAATGGCAAAAAATAAAGGAGAAAATTCAATAATCACAGGGGATGCTGCAGATGAATTATTTGGTGGATACAATTTCTTGTTCACAAAAAAAGAAGAAGAAATAGATGAAACACTTAAAAAAATTTGGAAAGTGATGAAATTTCCATCATCAAAAATTGGAAAACATTTCAATATGAAAGTTGAACATCCTTATCTTAATGAAAAAGTTAAAAAATTGGCTCAAGAAATCCCTATCAAATTCAAAGTTAATTCTGAACGTGAGAAAATGTATGGTAAATGGATTTTAAGAAAAGCATTTGAAGGGAAAATTTCTAAGACATTGCTTTGGAGAGATAAAACGCCCATGGGAGATGGATCTGGTTCTGTAGGATTAGTTGGTTTTTTTGAAACATTTTACACAAAAGAATCATATGAAAAAAAGATAGAAAAAATAAAAGAAAAAGATGATGTAACAATTTATTCAAAAGAACAATTGTATTACTACGAAATATTTAGAAAATATTTTGATGCACCGTCAAAATTAACTAATTCTGAAAATAGATGTCCAGACTGTAAATATGAATTTAATCCAAATCTTCCTGCATTTACAACAAGGAGATATGGAGTTGAATTTTGTAGAATGTGTGGTAGATTTCCTTTTATTAAATAATGATAATTCTAGTTCAAACTTGTTTTTACAGAACTTATTCGTTCAATGATCTTTTTTGCAATTAGATCATTTTGAATTTTAATTTTTGATAATAATTTTTCCATCTTAATCACATCAATTTCCATATCTGTAAGAAAACCAGAATAATGAAAGTAGTCATCATAATTTTTGACTAAATCAGGAAAATCCAAATCAAAGCAATTTTTCTTGAGAAAATCAATATATTGAAAATACTCATCGTTATCACATTTCGAATTAACTAATTTTTTTATTAATGATGGAATTTCTTCAAAATTCTGTAAAAGATGCATGTGAGATAAAATTGGGATGTCAGATCTTTTTGAGAAGACAATTGCTGGTTTTTGGAAGAAACCTGCATCAAGGGAAGCAGTGCCTGAAATAGTAACTACCAGACTACATTTTTCTAATAATTCATTTGAATCAACAGAAGGATGAATTAATCTTACATTTGGAAGATTCATAATTTCTTTGTATATTGAAATTTTTCTCCAACTACGTACATACATTAAAGGATGTTCTTTTACATACAATTCATAACCTATTGGTAAAGATTTAACTAAATTTTTTATTATTTCTAATTGATTAGTATAGAATGGAGCTCGTATAAGCAATGACATTTCTTGTTCCAAATGTAATGGAAAAAATATGAAGGGTTTTTTTGTTTTAATATCATATTCTGAATTTTTATTTAACCAATTTTCTCTTTTTCTAACACGAAATAGATCATAAAAATAATTTATCAAAACTTTAATTTTTGTTCTGCCAAAATAAGAATAATTTGAATTTTTACTACTATTTTCAGATAAAAGAAATTTTAAACCTGCAGATAAGAAACGCATATTCGGTTTTAACCAATGATTTGATTCTTCAGAAACCTGTTTATGCATACTTTGATTTAAAAATTCATTCAAAGATAATTTAGGAATAATTTTAGTTGAACTGTCAACAGATTTTTTAAATTGTGATTCATGATTATCGGAATTTATAATTGATTTTCCAGGAATTCTACTTGCGTTTAACATTATAGGAATGATGTTTCGAGATTTACAAATTAAATAGAAAAGATAAGATGGTCTTAGTACTGGTAATAAACATACAAAATTTGGATTTACATCATCCAAAACTTTTTCAAAGAACCTAATTTCTTCTTCTACAATTCCTAAAACCTCATCTTTAGAAAATTTATAAAATTCATTAAAATTATAAAAGATTCTATCGTTATAGATTAATTTCCATAAATCAATATTGTATCTCTTTTCAAAGTTTTCGAGATATTCAGTTGAATGTTTGAGTGATGAATTAATTTTAATGTCATTATGAAACCAAATTTTTTTAAACCCAACCAAATTTTGTTTTTTAAAAAATTCTTTTTTTTTATTAGCGACAGATATTATTGAATATAATTCAGACTGATCATTTTCTTGTAATGAATGTGCAATTCCAAAATTTATCAAACTATCATCTATCCAAAAAAGTATTTTATTATTCATCTAATTGATTACATTCTGTAGATTGGTTTTTTAATAATTGCTATTAAAAAATATGTTTTTAAGAGTAAAATAAATAATATAAACAAACTTTCAGAGGACATAATAGTGATATTAAAGCAAAAAATTAATCCAAGTGATATTGAAAAATATATTCAATTTACAGAAAGTGTTTCATTTAATTTTAGTATTTCAGATCTCGGTGATAGCATAAATGATTATTTTCATTATTCAGGTAAATTTGTGGATGTGAACACTACAGAAGATAAAATGATGAAATTTTTAGAAAAAGAAAAGGAAGTATTAGAAATAATTGCTAATGAACACATTGAAAAAATGAAAATTTAATGGATCTGTTCTTTGCCGATAGTGAATATAATCTGATTTAGCCATCAAGTGAACGAACTAAAGAAAAGGCTTCTGCAAAATTAAATCCAGATACAGATCCCCATTTTCGAGCATTAGCCTCTATTGCAATAATTGATCTTGGATGTGGGAATTCTCTTAACTCATTTTTGTATGCTTTTATTGCTTTAATTTTAAATGCTAATTCTTTACTAATATCTACAAAAGTATTTGGTGTAAAGCTAACAGGAAAAAACCATTCAGTAGAAGATAAAACTTCAAATGAAAAAACTTTTTTTACATGATAATTTTTTCGTGGCCTTGTTGCTGTTAATGTTGCATGAAACATTGATGTATGATCAACATTAACATCGTATTGAGGAGTTGTATAGACTACAGTAGGTTTAAAATCATCTATTGCATTTTCAATTGTTTTTGTAATTTGTAAATTGGAGATAGTGTCCATTTCATTATCAGGAAAATCCATAAATTCAATTTCATCAATTCCTAAGATTTTTGATGATTTTTTTGCATCATGTTGTAATTCTGATATTTTATTTTTTACAGTAGAGAGAAATTTCTTATTAAATATTTTATTTGAAGAGTTACTGTGTAATTCTCTTCTAGCAAGTATTCCAGTTGATAAAAAAATAATTTTTATATCATGACCTTGTTTAGAGAGTTTTTTTATGGTTCCACCCATACCGAGAACTTCATCGTCAGGATGTGCAACAACAATTAGTGTTTTCATTTTAATTTGTATTATTCCTCATGAAATCATTAATGAACTTTTCATTTATTGAATTCAAAAAATTATAAAGTTCTAAAAATAATTCTTTAAAAAGTTTCCAAAGATGCCAATGTGCTAAAGAACCTAATTCATCTTTTGTTGATGGTGGTTCTTCTGAATCTAATTTTATTTTTTTTATTATTGGATCTTTATAATATTCTTCATTCATAAAATGTGCAGTGACACCCCATTTCATTACTCTATCTTTAACTCCATGTTCAAGAAAATTCTCTTGAAATTCAGGTCCCATGGGATATTCAGGTAATGGATATTCATTCAGTAAATCACGTTCTCGAGAACGAGTGAATATCCTTACAACACGTGAGTCCATTATAAAAATTCAATTTAATTATCTAATTTAAACAATTTTACTTAATGATGATTAATGAAAATGATTTCTTATATAAGCAAATTACTTTTCAAAATCATTATAGGTCAATAGTGAGTTTTTTTTTATTTTTTTCAATGTTTTTTTCCCAAGAATAGATTCAAATATTTTTGGTTGTAATCCAGTTCCAGGTCGACGTAATCCAATATTATTTTTATTTAATATATCACCAATTTCAATATCGTTTAGTGCAATAATACTTCGTCGTGCTAAAGATTTCATTTGAATCTCAGATTTAGTTGGTACTAATTTGCCATTACCCATCATATCATATGAAGTTCTAATAGAATTACACCAAATTTTAAGTTCTGATGGATTAGATGAAAACCAATGATCAGGTCCATATGATGATTTATCCAAAGTAAAATGTTTTTCAAATATACATGCACCAAAAGAAACTGCAATAGATGATGCTAAATTATCCTGAGTATGATCTGAAAATCCTAATGGTATTGTAGGAAATTTTTCACGTAGCGTTTTAAGTTTATTTAAATTTACATTTTCAGGCAGTGTTGGATATTCAGAGGTTGTTAAAAGTAATGCTACAGGATAATTATTAAGATAACCAATTGTTTCTAAAGTAAATTTAATTTCATCAAATGTTGACATACCACATGAAACAATCAACGGAAGATTTGTTTTAGAATAATATTTGAGTAATGGAATATTTGTAAAATCATCAGAACCAACTTTTATTGCAGGTATATCCAATTCTAATAAAAAATCAAGATCAGATTCATTTTGTGGCGTAGACATAAAAATAATTTTTTCATTATCACACATTTTTTTTATTTTACTAAAATCTTCATGTGTTAATTCACATCTTTTGAAAAGGTCTAATTGTGATTCTGTGATTGATTTTCCTTGAGATTTGTATGTATAAGTTAATGAAGAATCAGTTATGAATTCATGAGCTTTGAAAGTTTGAAATTTTATAGCATTAACTCCAGCATTTTTTGCAACCTTAATCATTTTTAGAGCTTTATCGACATCACCATTGTGATTTATTCCTGCCTCGGCGATAATGAAAGGTTTAGAATCTATTGAGATTTCGTAATTTTTAATTTGAAACTTTGTCATCATACATCATTTATCATTTTGCTTATTTCTTTTTTTATCCTAAAACTACCCAAACCATCTATAAATTTTTGATTATTTTTTGCCATTTTATATAATAGATTTAAATCAAGATTTTTTAATTTATCAACATAACTTTGAATTGTTACATCTTTTGCCATACCTAAATTAACTACATGTCCCATTTTAGATAAATATTCAACACCATCTTTTTGATTATCAGCTACAATTGTTACAATAGACGGTAGACCAGAACAGAATCTTTCAAAATTTGTAGTACCACCAGCACCAAAACATAGATCAGAATTTGACATTAATTTCTCTATTTCATTTACATGGCGAAAAATTTTGATATTTTCATATTTCTTATATTTTTTTTCAAGATATTCAAAATTAGGATTATACATTCCAGCAATTACACTGATTTTGAAGTTTTTATTATTAATCAAACACAAGGCATCAGTAACTTTTTCACATTCATTTGTTGAATCTACACTTCCAAATGTTATTAGAATATTTTTTATAGAAAATTTTTCATCATCAAAAGTTTTATTTTGATTTTTAAATTTAGTATTGATTATTGCATATTTTGGACCTAATAATTTCATTGTATTTTTTGATATTAGTGAATCATACCTAGTATTTTGGGACCTATAGTAACCATGATCAATTAATAAATTACAATTATGTTTTCTGTTAGCTAAATCATCAATTACAAAAATTTTTTTAAAAAATTCTTTTAATATAGTTTCAAAATTTGTATCTATATCATAATGGTCTATTAATAAGAAATTATCATCATGTGGATATTCATTTAAAATTATTTTTATTTTATTGACTTCATCACTGAAATTATTTAATTTTAAATTTTTAAATGAATCTATATGTATAATTTTTGAAATAATTTTTTTATTTTCATTTATTAATAATTTTGACTCATTAGAAGTTATAAAAATTATTTTATTAAAAAGAGATTTCAATTTTTCTGATAAAGTAACACATCTCATAAAATGTCCAGAACCAATTTTTTGACTTGCGTCAACTATAACAAAAAGATTTTTTTTCATATGGAATCGATTTAAACTTAGTTTTTTAATAAACCAGAATTGGTCAATATTTTTTTTAATTCATCTTTTGAAATTTTTTCAACAGAACCAGAATTATAATCATGTATGTTTTCAATTTTTTTAACATTTGAATATTCATCAATAGACAAATTTTTTTGAACAGAAGGATTACGTATCATGTAAATATTTTCAAATTCCCAAGTATGTGGAATTTCATCACTGTTAATTAAAACTTCATTTAATTTTTCACCTTCTCTAATTCCAATAATTTCCTCATCTGTTTTATCTAATAATTCAAACAAGGCATTTTTTACATCTAAAATTGAATATGCTTTTAATTTTGGAACAAAAATTTCAGATCCTTTAGAAATTTCAACAGCTTTGAGAATGAAATCTAATGCATCATCCATTGATATGCTAAAACGAGTCATACCAGGATCTGTAATTGTGATCTTTTCTTTGTTAGTTATTTGTTGAATAAATTTTGGAATAACAGAACCACTACTTCCCAAAACATTTCCATATCTTACCGCAATGAATTTTGTTCTATGTCTTTCTTTTTTAAGATAATTACTTGCCGTAATGAATAATTTTTCCATTAATAATTTCGTTGCACCATATGTATTCAATGGAGACACAGCTTTGTCAGTACCTATTGCAACTGCTTTTTCAACATCTTCTTCTAAACAAGCATTAATTACATTTTGAGATCCTATAACATTTGTTTCGATTGCCTCAAATGGATTATATTCAATTTTTGGAACATGTTTCAATGCTGCAGCATGAAAAACTATATCGATGTCTTCCATTGCACGTAAAAGTCTAGAATAATCTCTTACATCGCCTAAGAGAAATCTTAATCGATCATCCTTAAACCCAGATTCCATCGTAATCTGTTTATTTTCATTTCTACTGAAAATACGAATAGTGTCTACATCTTCTTTTAATAATCTAGAAGTTAATGCATGACCTAACGAGCCAGTACCACCAGTGATAAGAATTTTTTTACCACTTAACATATGCTGAATGAAAGATTACAGCATAAATAGTCTTACCCATGTTTCATTCTCGAAAGTATTATGATTTAGCAGGATTTAGTAAAAATAATTCGATCAGAGGTTTTTTCTTTTAATTTAAATCCCATTTTTTCACAGAATTTTATGGAATTTTGATTTTGATGACTAACAGTAGTTTTGTAAAAATTTTTTTCATGAAGTATTTGTATTTTTTTAAAAGCAATAACACCTATACCTAGATTTTGATATTGTTTTTGAATTTGTAATCCAATATTACCATTTTCTTCAATCCAGATTGATCCTAAATCAAGATTTTCGGATGTGATTATATACCAACCATCATAAGGATCTTGTTTCATTTTTAGTATTTCATTCTTATTACCATTGATAGATTTCATTTGGTTTTCAACAAAGATTTTATGTTCAGTAATAGTTGGTAAATTTTTTTGCGTAATGGTTATTGAAGAATCTCGTTCCTGTAATAATTGATAAAGATAATTAATATTATTTAATGAAATTGAGTTTAAAATAATTCTATCTTCAAAGCTCATTATTTTTCAATATATTCCGATTTCATACATAAATTTATAGAAAATAAAATCAAAATTAGAAATCACCTTTTTCAATATTTTTACTTTCATTGATAATTTTTTTTGAATTATGACCTTCATTCATTAATAAATCAAGTATTGACATATTTTTAATGAAATCACCATTTATTTGTCGATATGTAGGATGAATAAAATTCTCATAGATCAATTCAATTTTTGAATCTTCAAAAATTGATTTTTTCAGATAATCTTTACCTCCAATTCCAGAAATATAACATGTTGCGTTTAATTGTAAACAAATTTCAACGAGTCTCTCAGTTTTAGTTTTAGTTGTAGATAATTGAGATGAGTTAATTGTTGTTGTGGGAATATCAAGAATTTTAATAAAATAAGTTATCAATTCAAAATTAAGTTGTATGAGAAGTTCATATTTATTATTTAGAATTTTTTCAATATCATACCAGTATGAGGAAAAATATGGAGTTGTTTTATAATTTTCAAAAATTTTATTCGAATGTTCCGTAATCCAATCAGTTTCATACGATATGGAAACTTGATTTAATTTTTTTTCAAATACAGGTCTTTTTAAAGGAACTGTGATCCATTCTGACCCAGAATTTGACTTAATTCGATTCCTATTATCAAAACTATCTTTGGAAAATTGTACGTCGTCTAAAAAGACAAAAATATCAGAAGATTGAATTTTTTTAAAAAATCCAATATTCGGCATATATCCAGGTTGTCTAATCATCACATTTTTCATAGTTTAATAAATTTGACATGTATGTGGTTTTAGATATTTCGACAAATTGTGCTATAATTATAATAAACATGGATTTAGGATATTTTATACATGAAATCGTTCATAGTTGCAGAAATAGGTTCAAACTGGGAAGGTAGTTTTTCAAAAGCTAAAAAAATCATTCATGAATGTAAAATGGCAGGAGCAGATGCAGTAAAATTTCAGATGTGGCGAGCGACTGATCTTTATACAAAGGATCATCCGAATTGGGAACAAATCAAAAAATCAGAAATTAGTTTTGAAATGGCAAAAAATATGAAAAAATTCTCAGACAATGAAAATATTGAATTTTTTTGTAGTGTATTTTATCCAGAAGCAGTCAAATATCTTTCAAAATTAGGAGTAAAAAAATTCAAAGTTGCATCAAGAACTTGTAAATTCATTGATCCATATTCATTAGAAGTTTTAAAAGAAAAAAATCAAAGCCGAAAAGAAATTTTTATCAGTATGGGAATGGGTGGAGACAAAAATAAAATTTCAAAAATTTTCAACAAGAAAAAAGCTACATTTTGTTATTGTATATCAGAATACCCATTAAAATTTGAAAAGATTGATTGGAATGAAGCAAAAAAATATGATGGTTTTTCTGATCATACTATGGACATTTTAGCACCAATTGTATTTACAATATTAAAAAACCAAAAACAAACGAAAAAAATTTACATTGAAAAACATGTAAAATTAATTAATTCAAAAGGGCCAGATGCATCAACATCCATTACAACTGAAGAATTAGCAGAAATGATTAAACAAATCAGAATGATTGAAAAAATGAAAATTTGATAAAAATGAAAGGAATAATTTTACATGGAGGTCACGGAACTAGGTTAAGACCATTAACACATACAGGTCCAAAACAACTCTTGCCAATTGCAAATAAACCTATGTCACAATATTGTTTAGAATCAATTTCAGAAACAGGAATAACGGATATTGGAATAATTATTGGAGGAGTTGGATCAAACAAAGTAAAGGATTACTATGGAGATGGTTCCAAATTTGGAGTTAATATAACGTACATTGAACAGGATGAACCAAAAGGAATCGCACATGCAATCAGATTATGTAAAGAATTTGTAAATAATGAAAAATTTCTTGTTTTTCTTGGAGATAATATTATACAAAAATCTATAAAAAATTTAATAAAAAATTTTGAAAAATCAAATTATGATGCTACAGTTTTGTTATGTGAAGTGAATAATCCATCAAGATTTGGAATTGCAGATGTAGAAAATGAAAAAATTGTAAAAATTACAGAAAAACCAAAAAATCCCGTGTCAAATTTAGCAGTAACAGGGATCTATCTGTTAACTCCAAAAATTTTTGAAATTATAGATAATTTGGAACCATCATGGAGAAATGAATTAGAAATAACGGATGCGTTAGATGATTTATTGAAACAAAATAACAATATTAGTTATGAAAAAATTACAGATTATTGGAAAGATACGGGGACACCTGAAGATATAATTCATGCTAATGGAGAAATCATAAAAAAAATGCTAGAATCGTTTAGAGAAGGAAAAAAAGATCACATAACTGGAGAAGGTACCATAATTGAAGCAAATGTAAAAATTAATGGGCTAGTTAGAATCGGAAAGAATTGTCATATCTCCTCAGGTTCTTCAATCGGTCCTAATGTCAGTATTGGCGATAATTCAGTTATTTCAGTATCCAGCATAGAGAATTCAATAATTATGCAAAATTGTAAAATTGATACAGTTACAAAAATTAAAAATAGTATAATTGCAAGTAATTCAGAGATTAAGGGAAGTAAAGCAAATAATGAGAAAATTTTTCTACTTGGAGAAGGCTCAAAGATATCCCTTTGAGACAAAGTTAGAGTATGGATAAAGTATCTCTTGTCAGCATAATCGTTCTGAATTATAACGCAGGTCAATTATTATTGAATTGCGTTGATTCATTAAAAAAATCAACATATAGTAATTTAGAGATAATAGTAGTCGATAATATTTCATCAGATGGAAGTCAAACAAAATGTAAAGAAAAATTTCCTAACATAAAATTAATTCAAAATAAAAAAAATCTTGGTTATTGTGGAGGAAATAATATAGGAATTAAAGAAGCAAAAGGAGAGTATATCGTTATACTAAATCCAGACACAATTATTGAACCGAACTGTATTGAAGAATTAATTTCTGCTCAAAATAAATTTGGAGAGGGACTATATCAACCAAAAATTCTTTCGTTAAATGAAGAAAATATTGTGCAAAGTACAGGAAATATGCTTCATATTTTTGGATTCGGATTTGCACGAGATAAGGGGAAAAAAGATGTTGATGGAAGAACAGAAATTCAAAAAATAGGTTATGCATCAGGTACATGTCTCTTTACAACTAGAAAAGTTATTGAAAAAATTGGATTGTTAGATGAATTTCTTTTTTTATATCATGATGATTTAGATTTAGGTTGGAGGGCAGCACAAATTGGAATAAACTCGTATTATGTTCCAAAATCTAAGATTTTTCATGTTGAAAGTTATTCATTAAAATGGTCTGCAAAAAAATTCTATTGGTTAGAAAGAAATAGAAAATATTGTCTTCTTACACATTACTCTAAAGAAACATACAAAAAAATGAAATTTTCATTAATCTTAGTAGATTTATTTGTATGGGCATTTTATTTTTCAAAAGGTTTTCTAGGTGCAAAAATAAAAGCAGAATTAGAAATTTGGAAAAATAAAAAAACCATAGAAGAAAAATATTATGAATTAGAAAAGAAGAAAATTATTTCAGACGGAGAATTAATTAATGATTTTCCTGATGAAATTTTTGTTCCAATAAATGTTTCACAACAATCTATGAACAAAACATTTAATTCAATATTAACAAAATTAAGTAAAAAAGCTAAGAAAAAAATTATTTGATTTCTTCGGATATTACAACAGCAACTACAAGATTACTATCATGTGATAATGAAATTATGAAATTATAATTTGTTTTAGAATTAACAAGTTTTACAATAGGTTTTGAATTAGAATAGGAAGTTTCAATATCTAAAAAATAGATTTTTTTATTAATTGATTTGATTAATGCTTCTTTTAGTGCAAATTTTCCAGCAAATTTTTCAGCAGAATTTTTAAATTTTGTACAATACAAAATTTCTTCATTGGAAAAAAGTTTTTCATAAAAAGTTTTATTATTTTTAAATGGTTTATTTTTAAAATTTTCTATATTTGATATATCTATACCAATACCAAATTTTTCAATCATTTCGAACTATTACACGTCCAATTCCATAAAGTAATAATTTTTTTTCTTGATTTGTTATTTCTGATTCAATTTTTAAAATTTTTGTGGATTCACTTTTATCAATAACTTTACTGGAAACTGTAACTATATCATCAATAAAACATGGATTTCGAAATTCAATATTTTGAGAAAAGTATAATGCATGTTTACCTGGTAAGTACATGCCATCAACACGTGAAAGAAATGATGCCAAAAGCATTCCATGTACAACTCTTCTTTTAAAACTAGTTAATTGTGCATAATTCTCATCCATATGTATAGGACTGTAATCTCCAGACACTTTAGCAAAATTATTTACAAGTGATTCAGTAATTGTAACTTGAAATTGTTTTGAAAGTCCTATGTTTATCTCATCAAAGGTATATTCTGAAAATTTATCATTCATTGATAGTTACATTATGATTTTTAAGATGTCGTTTAATATCTGCCACAGTTTTTACATCAGTAATTTCAGAAATTGAAAATTTAATATTAAAATTATTTTCAAGTTCGTCAACCAAAACCAATCCATTAAAAGAATCCCATGATTCAATAGTTTCAGGTCCGGATTCATCACTTACATCAGTTACAGGAATTGAGAAAACTTTTGCAACTATAGCATAAACATTATCAGTCATTTTCAATTTCAACTTCCAAGTGATTTGATATTTTAGTTTCATTATTTAAATCATAGATCCATTGTTCACCATTTTTCTTAAATCCAAAATTAGAAAGAAAATTTTCAGATGGTTTATTTTTTTCTGTAGGAATAAAATTTGCTCGAATTTCATCTATTCCACTTTTTTTTGCTTTTCTCACAATTTCAATTAAAATTGCATCTTCAATTCCTCTGCCCATAATTCTACAACTAAGCAAAAAAGTATCAAGTGTCCAAAAATTTTTATTTTTTTTAACTATGTATACACCAGTTATTCCATTATCACCAAATTTATCTAACACTTGTGCACAACCAACCTCAAAATTTTCGTCGTTTGAAAAGTTAGTGATGTCTTCTTCCTGATATCTCTTAGTTGTTAAATTGAATTGATTGGTTTTCAATGTTAGTTGAGAAATTCTAGGTGTGAGAAATTTATTTGATTTTTTTATTTTTATTTTAATATCTAGTTGTTTTAAAAAATCATCTAAATTTGAGACTGAATTTTCAAGAGATTTTCGTTCTCTCTGTTGTGCATACATTTCTCCTCTTTTTGTATCTTCAATAGTTCTATGTAATACATTAAAATCATTAATTTCTTTTAGAATAGGCACAAAATCAGAGGGATCAGCAGACATATCAATTGTTAAAATTTGTGGAAATTCTTGTTTAATTCTTTCTTGATTTATTTTATCATCATCAAAGAAAACAATACTATCTAATCCAATGTTTATGTCATTAGAGATTTGTTTCATGTTTTGTGCTTTATCATTCCAATTAATTTGAATGCTTGCAAAATGTTTTTCACGTAAAATCATATCAGGATGTTCACGTATAACTTTTATTGCATCATCAAAATTATTTTTACTATTTACGGCTAGTATAATTCCTTGATTCCATAATGCCAATAATTCCTTTTGGAATTCAACGAATGCTTTTCCTCTGGGCGTATGGCCTAATTCAATTCCATCAAAACCATCTTCACCTACAACACCACCCCACAATGTATTATCTAAATCCAAAACAATACATTTGCGATTTTTTCCTAATATCGGTTTTATGTAACCCATAAGATCATTTGCCAAGAATGGAATTAAATTATAAATAATTTGAATATCACCTACATGGAATTGTCTATAATCAAAAACAGTTTTTTCACCATGTTTTGAAACAAAATTATTAAAATCATATACGTAGATTGAATTTTTTTTCTTGCAGAATTCACGTAATGATTTGTTTATTTCCTCAATCATTTCATGAAATCCAAATTCAGTTCTTGTTTCAATGATACCATTAGGAGAATAAGATGGTATATTGAAGTTTGAAATTATTAATTTAGATTTTGTGTTTTCTTCAAAAATAATTAACAGTTTTTTTAGCTCTTCAATTTTTTCTTTAACAAGAATTTTTCTCTGTTCATCAGACAGAGTATATGGAAAATGAAAAATATTTCCTAAGAAATTTCTTATGTCTAAAATCATAAAAGTGATATCTGGAGAAAAACTATACAAATCACTTTGAGGATTTAGTAATTCTTGATTATATTGATTATATCCAGACACATAAGATTGGCATCGAGTATCAAATTCAGAGCACATTACACGAATTGTTTCATCAAGTCCATTTAACGTAAAACTTGACATTATAGCAACTTTTAGATTTTTTTCAAGATTTAATGTCTCAATATTTTTTGAAAGAGAGATGTATTCTGAGAGTGTTTTTTCCATGTTTAATGACTGAGAGTTTCAGGAATAAATATTATTATTGAATTATTTGATTAGAATTGAAAATATATGAATTCTCGTGCACTTCCAACATAAGACATTGCAATTGATATGAAAAAGACGAATAGAATGACAACCCAATATCGAATTTTTAATTTGGATATTCTTTCAACCATATTTCCTTTTTTATATGATATAAAATGAAGAATTCCAAACAGAATTAATAATAAAATTGGAAGTTCATTATCACGTATAACTTGAATTGTTCCACTTGTTGCAAAATCTAAAATGACATATTTTTCCATAGCATATGCCATATGGTGAAAATCTTTTATCCAGAATGCGATAAATGAGAAAAATACAAGATATTGAGTAATTAAGATGCTTGTAATTTTACCAATTTTTGATTTGAAAAATTTATTTGAAGAAGCGCCAGGAAACTTTTTTCTCAGAATTGTGTAACAAGCTAGAAACAATCCATGTATTCCACCCCAAATTAAGAAATTCCAAGATGCACCATGCCAAATTCCCATCAAAATCATTGAAATAATTAAACTAATGAAAACAAGAGAGTTTGAATTTCTATTTTTAAAAACTAATGGATAGTATAGATAATCTCGTACCCATGTTGAAAGACTGATGTGCCATTTTGTCCAGAAATCAGAAGGAGATGAAGCAAAAAATGGTTTATTAAAATTCAAGGGTATTTTGAATCCCAGAATAGCAGCTGCGCCTATTGCAATGTCAGAGTATCCAGAAAAATCACAGTATAGCTGTATGCCAAAAGCAATTGTTCCAATCATTATAGAAAAGGATTCCAAACCAATTGGATTAGAAAAAATATAATTTACTAATGGTGCAATATTATCAGAAAAAAACATTTTTTTAAAAAATCCAATGGACATTAACGTTATACCAAATTTTAAATTCTGATTACTAATAACAAATAATTTTAATTTTTGAGAAACTTCATTTTGAGAAATTTTTTCTCTAAGCTGTGGTAAAAATTCATTTGCTCTTAAGATTGGACCTGCAACAAGTGGAGGAAAAAATGCAACAAACAATGCGTATTCTTTAAGAGTTTTAGATGGTTTCAAACTTCCACGATAAATATCAATAATATAGCTCATAGATTGGAATGTATAAAACGAAATTCCTATTGGGAGAGCTAAATTCAACAAAGGCATTTCGGAGTTTAGATCCACATATGTTCCAAATAGATTAAATTGTGAAATAATAAAATTAGTATATTTAAAAAATCCAAGTATAGATACACTACCAATAAGACCTACAATGAAAAATATTTTTTTCTCTAGTTTATCCTTAGAATTATGAATTTTTTGTCCTACATAGAAATGAAGTAAGATGGTAAATATCAATAAAGTTATGAGATAATTGTCAGTGTAATAGAGAAAAAAGAGACTAGAGAAAATTATGAATAAATGTTGAAATCGTCTGAATTTAAAAAACGAAATTATGCATAATACAACAAAGAAAAATATTAAAAAATCTAGTGAATTGAATAACAAAATTATTCCATCTCCGTTAATAAAATTTCAAGTATATCATTTGTGTATATTTTAGTATCATTATTTATTGCCACATGTTGTGAATCTCTCCAAATTTCCATATTCACATATCTATCATGAAGAAAATATACTGGAATATTGTATTTTTCTGAATAATTTACTAATGTTTGTTCAAAAAATTCTAGATCATCATTATTTACATCCTGAATTAATTTTGGAGCTGAAAATAAAATTAATGTTATGTTATTTTTTTTAAATTCAGAAATTATTTTCTTTAAAGATATTATTTCTTCACTATTATCCGAAATATCTAATGTTTGAAATTCATTATTAGATTGATGATTTTTTTTTAATTCATAAATGGAGGTGATTTCTGTTTGATAAAAATTTATGAATGGATGGTTATGCGGTTGGGGACCAAAAAAGAAATATTTCATAGTTAATAATGAACGATCTTTTGGCGAACCAGGAATTTTCTCTCTAATGGGTTCCACTAAATCATCAAATTGATATAAAAAAAAGTTTCTCGGATTTAAGATAATATCATCTAAAGAAATTTCGTTTTTATTTTCAATTCTAAAATTCCCAATATCTATTCCATAAATTACAATTTTTGGGTCATTTGATATTATATTTGACAGACTATTGATTCTTTTTTTTGGGCTATCTGACATGTCAGCTAAATTATAAAATTCATAATTGATGTCATTCTTAATAAAATGATGATTAACATGAGATGAATTAACTGAATAAACCGTACTGGAACCTAACAAAAAGATTTTTTCTTTTGGAAAATCATCAGAATTATTTTCTGAAAATATACCATACCAATCAGAATCATATGTGTTAATGTAAAGACTCATTGAAATCGAAAAAATTATGCTTACAACGGCTATCGTAGTAAAAATAGAAAATAATAAAGTGAAATTCATTATTGTTAAGTAATTATTTTGAACTAGATATTTAAATTATAAAATAATTTGATGGATTGTTCCTATTTTTTGTTAGAAAGGTTTAGAAACAAAAAATTGACTAAAATTGTAACTGAAATGGAAGAAGGTAAAGACACATTCCCAATTAACGAAAAAGAAGTTATGGATTATTATGGATATTCAGGAAGTTTTGGAAGATTTAAAATGAAAATAAAATTTTTAAGAAATTGGATTTTGCATTCTTTAGCATACTCTTCTCCACTTTCAAGTTTTTCGATTTCAATGCAAAGATCGAGAGGAGTTAAAATTGGTAAAAATTGTCATTTTAATCCTTATGTTTTAATTGATTTAATCTACCCAAAAATGATTGAAATAGAGGATAATGTTACCCTGGGTTCACATTCAATGATTTTTGCTCACAGTAATCCATCAGCTAATTTATTTTTGAAACAAGGCGATTATCCTAGAAAAATATTAAAAGTTATAATAAAATCAGGAGCAGTAATCAATCCAGGTGCAATAATTATAGCTGGAGTAACAATTGGTAAAAATTCAATTATTTCACCTAGAAGTGTTGTGACTCAAGATATACCAGATTATTCAATTGCAGTAGGAAATCCTGCCAGAGTAATAAAAAAAATTGATCATTAGAAATGAATGTTTTAGGCATAGATTTTGAAGATTGGTTCCATCCTGAATTAATACAAAAATATATTTCAAAAAAAAATCATGAACCAAAAATAATTCATGGAATTCATAAAATACTTGAGTTATTGAGACAAAATGAAACAAAAGCTACATTTTTTGTTGTAGGTGAGCTTTTAGAATTCAAACCTGAATTATTAGATTTAATCTTAGAAGATGAACATGAGATAGCATTTCATACTATGAATCATACAAGAATAGATTCATTGGATTTTAAGGAAAAATTTGATGAAGAAATTAAAAGATTTGATGATATAACTAATGGAAAATCCAAAGGTTTCCGTGCTCCAAGCTTCTCACTAAATACAAAGAGTTCATGGGCAATTGATTCATTAGAAAAAAATGGTTATCTCTACGATAGTAGCGTTGTTCCCGCAAAAACAAGTTTGTATGGGATTCCAAACGCAGAAACAAAACCATATAAAATAACTAGTCAATGCTTAGAAAATAATTCCAATAATGGAAAAATTTTAGAATTTCCATTACTAGTTACAAAATTTTTGGGTAAGAAATTACCTGCAGCAGGAGGATTTTATTTAAGAACATTGCCTTCACGTGTAATAGAAAATGCAATAAGATCTTATGAGAAAAAAGAGATTCCAGGAGTGTTCTACATTCATTCATGGGAATTAACGCCTGAGTTTATGCCTAAAATTGAACTTTCGAAGAAAGACCATTTCATTACTTTTCATAATATCAATAAAGCATATTCGAAGATGGAAAATTTGTTGAAAAAATTCCAGTTTACATCATTTAGTAACTTTATTCAAGAAAATAAGGAGAAATTATACTAAACCTTTTTTTTATCAGAATGGGTTTTTGGATTATCGTGATAATATGAGAATAGTATTTGATTTAGACGGAGTAATTTGTGAGCTGAAAAAACCCTCAGAATCATATTCAGAAGTCATTCCAAAAAAGAAAGTAATTCAAAAGATGAGAAATTTGAAAGCGGAGGGCCATTATTTAATTATTCATACAGGAAGACATATGAGAACTTGTGAGGGGGATGTTGCAAAAGTGATTGAAAAAATTGGAAAAACAACAGAAGACTGGTTAGAGAAATGGGAAGTTCCATATGATGAATTAGTATTTGGTAAACCATATGCAGATATTTACATTGATGATCTTGGAATTGAATTTTCATCTAATGATAAATTAGGTGAAAAATTAGAATCAATACTTCCTGTAATTATAATTCCAATGGCAGGAGAAGGAAAGAGATTCAAAAATGAAGGAATAAAAAAACCAAAGTTTATGGTTGAAGTAAAAAATAAAACACTATTTGAATGGTCGTTAGCAGGTTTACCAACAGATATTTCAAAAAAAATAATTTTTATTTGTTTAGATGAACATGAAAAAGAATTCAAAGTTGGAAAATTTATCAAAAATATAATGGAGAAAAAATATCCAAAACTAAAATATGAGATAATCTACATTAATAAAATTACTGGAGGGCAAGTTGAAACTGTATTACATGCAAAGCACTTGATAAGACCAGAAAGTTCAATTATGATTTTCAATATAGACACACATTTTATTTCATCACGTTTGAAATCAAAAGTATTAACAATGAAAAATAGAAATATTGACGGGTTACTTGGATGTTTTGAATCAGATGATGATAATTTGAGCTTTGTTAAATTAAATAAAACAGGTTTTGTAGAAGAGGTAAAAGAAAAAGAGATGATTTCAGAATATGCGTCAACAGGACTGTATATCTTTACAAATGCAGAAGAGTTTTTTGAAGCTGGAAAACAAATGATTGAAAACAAGAACAAGGTAAAAAACGAATATTATGTTTCGGAGATTTACAATATCCTATTAAAATCAGATAAAAAATTTGAGATAGATATAGCAGAAGAGTTTTTTCCGCTAGGAACTCCAGATGATTTAAAAAAATTTGAGATATAAAATCATGGAGAAAGATGAACTTAGAGTACTCATTTTGAGTGCAGGTAAAATTGATAATGAATTAGAAAAGATTTTTGGAGATATTCCATCGGGATTAATTCCACTAAATGGAAAACCAGTAATATTCAGAATAATTGATAAGTTAATTGAAGAAGGATTCAAAAAAATTTCCATTACGGTGGGATATAAAAAAGAGATTTTAGAACAGATAGTGAAAGAACAATACAAAAACCAATGTTATTTAGAATTTATTTCAACAGATTTTAAAAAACCACCAGGAAATTCTATCAAAACTGCAATAAATTATTGTAATGAAGAAAAATTGCTAATAATTTTGGGTGATACATTAATTGAAAATAATTTAATAGATTTGGTAAACAAAGGAAAAAATTTTGTTATAACATCACAAGAATTTTCTAACATAAAAAATTGGTGCGTAGTTACAAAAAAAGAAAATAAAATTGATAAAATTTTTGATAAAGAAGATCTTGTTAATAATGAGAAATATCATGCATTAGTTGGTTGTTATTTTATAAACAATCAAAATTTGCTAAAAAATGTGTTATCTGATTTTTCAGATAATGAAAAACTTGAGATAAGTTCAATCATTGAAAAAATTAAAGGAAAAGAAGAATTTCAATTAGAATTTGCAAAGAAATGGCATGATGTAGGTCATTTAGAAAATTATTATTCAACAAAACAATTTGTTTTAAAAACTAGATATTTCAACAAATTACAATTTGATCAATTAGGAGAAAATGTCATTAAAACAAGTACAAATAAAGAAAAATTAATTGATGAGATTAAATGGTATGATGAGATTCCAGCAGATGTTTTAGAATTAGTTCCAAAAAAAATAGATTCTTCTATGCAACAAAAACCTTTCATAAAATTAGAATACGTCAAATATCCTACATTATCAGAGCTTTGGTTGTATAGTGAATTCCCATTAGATTTTTGGAAAAAAATTATTGGAGAATTATTTAGAATAATTCAAAGATTTAAAAAATATAATCTCAATGTTACTAAACAAGAATACCATTCAATGTATTTTGAAAAAACACTCAATAGAATTAATCAAATTATATCTAAAGATACATTATTCAAAGAAATTTTTGAACAGGATTTTATTTTTATTAATAATAAAAAACTAAAAAATTGGAATTTAATCAAAAATAAAATTAAAGAAAAAATTGATGTGATGTATAATGAAAATGATAATTGTTTAATTCATGGTGATCTATATTTTGCAAATATTCTTTATAATTCAGAAAAAAATATTTTCAAATTAATTGATCCAAGAGGGGTATGGGGAAATACAATTGGCGGAGATATTAAATATGATATAGCAAAGATTAGACATTCTGTTGTTGGTTGTTTTGATGCCATTACAAATGGTCTGTATTCAATAAAATATGAAGATAAGAATGAAATACAATTCAATGTGTTTAAACCAAAAAATTACGAAACTGTTTGTGATGAACTTGATACCCATATAGGAAAAAAATGGAATCTTGATGAAATAAAAATGATTGAAGGATTATTATTCATTTCAATGTTACCCTTACATGAGGATAATGTAGAAAGACAATTGGCATTATTTTGTATTGGATTACAAAGATTAAATGAAATATTTGGTGATGATTAATGGTAAAACTAACAATAGCAATTCCAACATTTAACGGAGGAAAAAATCTTGAAAAAGCAATCAAATCATGTAGAAATATTCAATTACCAAAAAATGATTATGAAATATTAGTTGTTGATAATTGTTCCACAGATGACTCGATTCTTACTGTAAAAGAATTAAAAAATGAATTTAAGAATTTAATATTAATAGAAAATCAAGAGAATGTAGGAAGGATTCAAAATTGGAATGTATCTATTGATAATTCAAATGGGAAATTTTTGATTTTTCTTTTTTCAAATGATACAATTAATGAACAGAATGATATTCATAATTGTTTAAAAATGCTTGATGCAGATGATACAATTTCTATTGGATTATCTTCATTATTAAAAAAAGATACAGATGCATCTTGTGTAAAAAAATCTTTTTCAGCAGAAATTATTCAGTGTAAATCAGAATGTTTTACTAGAGAATGTCTTAA
>CEUQ01183297.1_pt1 | contig 33635 bp, 47 predicted proteins | sample 361491 | NCBI WGS metagenome assembly CEUQ01 (sample SAMEA2622796, study PRJEB7988) | marine metagenome | biome: marine biome (ENVO:00000447); feature: marine epipelagic mixed layer (ENVO:xxxxxxxxx); material: "saline water (ENVO:00002010), including plankton (ENVO:xxxxxxxx)" | depth 120 m | reverse complement strand
AAGGCGGGCGGACCGTCGGTGCGGGCGTCGTCGCCGCTATTAAGGATTAACACCGTTTGCAATTGAGACTGATTGGCCGGGAAAGGTAACGGAAATGGACAACCAGAGTATTCGCATTCGCCTCAAGGCGTTTGACCATCGCGTGCTCGATACGTCGACGCACGAGATCGTCAATACTGCTAAACGGACGGGTGCGCAGGTGCGTGGTCCAATCCCGCTACCTACGAAAATTGAAAAATTCACCGTTTTGCGGTCGCCGCATGTCAACAAGAAGTCACGGGAACAGTTCGAAATTCGAACGCATAAACGCCTTCTCGATATCGTTGATCCGACACCGCAGACCGTTGACGCTTTGATGAAACTCGATCTCGCCGCAGGCGTAGACGTCGAGATTAAGCTGTAGGACTGGTTTGATGCGTACGGGCTTAATTGCACAGAAAATGGGTATGACTCGGGTCTTTACGGATGACGGTCAACATGTGCCCGTTACTGTGCTTAAAGTAGACAATTTACAGGTCGTCGATGTTCGCACGAAAGAAGCGAATGGTTATGACGCTGTCCAGCTGGGTTGGGGCACGGCGAAGGCAAAGAATGTTTCCAAATCGATGAGAGGGCATTTTGCGAAGGCGAAGGTAGAGCCTAAGCGCAAGGTGGCCGAGTTCCGGGTGAGCGAAGACGCAATGTTGTCGGTTGGTGATGAACTTTCCGCTGATCATTTTGTCGCAGGTCAACATGTCGATGTAGTGGGCACGAGTATTGGTAAAGGTTTTGCCGGTGCCATGAAACGCCACAACTTTGGTGGTTTGGAAGCATCGCACGGTATTTCGATCAGCCACAGAAGCCATGGGTCGACAGGCAACAGTCAGGACCCAGGCAAGGTGTGGAAGGGTAAAAAGATGGCGGGCCATATGGGCGACGCCCGAACCACAACTCAGAATCTTGAGGTTGTTTCAACCGACGCAGAACGGGGTCTCGTTTTGGTTAGGGGTGCGGTCCCCGGATCCAAGGGCGGCTATGTCTATATTTCCGACGCCAAGAAAAAGAAACATTCAGACGATTTGCCTTTTCCGGCTGCAATTGTCGGTGGTGCGGAAGCTGCGTCTGATGAAGAGGCTCCCGCAGAGGAAACTCCTGTAGAGGAAGCAGCCGTTGAAGAGGCTGCCCCTGTTGAGGATGCGGCTCCAGAAGATGCACCCGCTGAAGAAGCGTCCGATGACGCCGAAGAAGAGAAGAAGGATTGAGCACGATGAAGTGCGATGTCGTCACGCTTGAAAACAAAAAATCCGGATCAGTCGATCTCGACGAGTCGGTTTTCGGAGTAGCTGTTCGGAAGGACATCCTGTCGCGCATGGTGAATTACCAGCTTGCCAAGAGACGTAGCGGTAATCACAAAACCAAAACGATCGGTGAAATTCGCGGAACAACGGCGAAACCTTGGAACCAGAAAGGGACCGGCCGTGCACGGGCTGGCAGCCTTCGTTCTACGCAGTTTCGCGGCGGCCAGACAGTCTTTGGCCCAGTGGTTCGGTCTCATGCCATTAGCCTGAATAAAAAGGTTCGCCGCCTTGCTTTGAAGACGGCACTGTCGAGCAAACAGGCCGACGGCAAATTGATTGTATTGGACGATGCGAAAATTGGTGAAGCCAAAACGAAAACCCTGTCCGATCAGTTGTCGGCCCTTGGGTTGAAGTCGGCGTTGATTGTTTCCGGCCCCGAAGTTGATACCAATTTTGCAAAAGCAGCGGCCAATATACCAATGATCGATGTATTGCCGCAGCAGGGCGCAAACGTTTACGACATTTTGCGCCGCGATACGCTGGTGCTGACCAAGGATGCTGTCACTCATTTGGTGGAGCGATTGAAATGAGCGCGCGTCGCGAGAAACCAGTCTCGGTCTCAACGATCCAGGCTTACGATATAATTTTGGCGCCTATGGTGACGGAGAAATCCACGATGGGTTCCGAGCACAATCAAGTCACCTTTCGGGTTCCTCTTTCGGCTACCAAGCCTGAAATCAAGGCAGCGATCGAAGAGTTGTTTAAGGTGAAAGTCGATGCAGTTAATACGCTTCGGCAAAAGGGCAAGGTCAAACGTTTTCGTGGTAAACTTGGAAAGCGCCCAGACTACAAAAAAGCCATCGTATCGCTCGCCGAAGGCGAAATGATCGATGTGACGACGGGAATCTAGATTATGGCTTTGAAGAATTACAAACCGACGACCCCGTCACAGCGCGCCCTTGTTTTGGTTGATAAATCGGAACTTTGGAAAGGCAAGCCAGTTAAAAACCTGACGGAAGGTCTTACCGGTAAGGGTGGTCGCAACAATATGGGCCGCATTACGATGCGGCGGCGCGGCGGCGGTCATAAGCGCCGCTATCGCAACGTCGATTTTAAACGTCGCAAGTCTGATGTCGTGGCGACGGTTGAACGGCTCGAATATGATCCAAATCGTTCGGCTTTTATCGCACTCCTTAAATATAGCGACGGTGAAGTATCCTACATTTTGGCACCGCAGCGTGTTGGGGTCGGTGATCAGATCGTTTCCGGCGAGCGCGTCGATATTAAGCCCGGAAACGCGATGCCGATGGAGAATATTCCGGTCGGGACGATCATCCATAATGTGGAAATGAAGCCCGGGGCGGGTGGCCAGATAGCCCGCGCGGCGGGAACTTACGTTCAGCTTATCGGCAAAGATGCGGGTTTCGCGCAGCTCCGTCTCGGTTCGGGCGAGCTCCGGATGGTGCCCGCGCGTTGTATGGCGACGATAGGGTCGGTTTCCAATGCCGACAATAAAAACACCAATATGGGTAAAGCTGGCCGTAATCGTTGGCTCGGTAAGAGACCTTCAGTTCGTGGTGTTGCCATGAACCCGGTGGATCACCCTCATGGTGGTGGTGAGGGTCGTAGTTCAGGAGGCCGGCATCCGGTTTCTCCGTGGGGTGTTCCAACTAAAGGCAAGCGCACGCGGGGTAAGAAACCCAGCGATAAGTACATCATGCGCCGCCGGCATAAGCGTTAGAGGAGAGGGCTCGTGGCTCGATCAGTTTGGAAAGGACCGTTTGTTGATGGCTATCTGCTGAAAAAGGCAGAAGAGGCCCGCAGTTCGGCACGCAAAGAAATTATCCGCATTTGGTCGCGTCGCTCGACCATTCTGCCGCAATTCGTTGGCCTTACTTTCGGTGTTTATAACGGTCAAAAATTTATACCGGTTTTGGTCACTGAAAACATGGTTGGCCATAAATTCGGTGAGTTTTCGCCTACCCGCACCTACCGCGGACATGGTGCTGACAAGAAAGTGCGGAGGATCTGATGGGTAAGAAGTCTGCCCCGCGCCGCTTCCAGGACAATGAAGCGATGGCCCATTCTCGGGCAATCAGGATTAGCCCGCAGAAGCTAAATCTGGTTGCGGGGCTTATTCGGGGAAAAGATGCATCGAAAGCGTTGGCGGACCTGACCTTTTCACCAAAACGTGTCGCGGGCGATGTAAAAAAGGTCCTCGAATCCGCCATAGCAAATGCCGAAAACAATCATCAACTCGATGTTGATCGTCTTTATGTGTCAGAAGCAACTGTTGGGCGCTCATTTGCTCTTAAGCGGTTTCGCCCGAGAGCTCGAGGTCGCACCGGTAGTATCACGAAACCATTTAGCAACTTGACTGTTGTCGTGCGCGAGCGCGAGGAGGCCAATTAATGGGACAAAAGGTTAACCCAATCGGGCTTCGGCTCGGCATTAACCGGACTTGGGACTCGCGTTGGTACGCGGATGAGCAGTACGGCGACATGCTCCACGAAGACATCAAGCTGCGCGAATATTTATTCGACCGTCTGAGCCAGGCAGGTGTGTCCAAAGTTGTTATCGAGCGGCCGGCAAAGAAAGCACGTGTCACGATTCACTCGGCACGTCCCGGTGTTGTTATCGGTAAAAAAGGCGCCGACATTGAGAAGTTACGGCTTGAACTATCGCGAATGACCGGTAGCGATGTAAATTTGAATATCGTCGAAATTCGCAAGCCCGAAATCGACGCTAAGCTGGTAGCAGAAAATATTGCGCAACAGCTTGAACGTCGCGTGGCATTTCGCCGGGCGATGAAGCGAGCAGTTCAATCCGCGATCCGTCTGGGTGCTGAAGGTATTCGCATTAATTGTGGGGGCCGTTTGGGCGGTGCGGAAATTGCGCGCACGGAATGGTATCGCGAAGGCCGGGTGCCGCTGCATACACTGCGCGCAGATGTCGATTATGGCACGGCAACTGGCCAAACAACCTACGGTGCGTGCGGTGTAAAGGTTTGGGTGTTCAAGGGTGAGGTGCTTGCACATGACCCAATGGCGCAGGACAAGCGCGCACAGGAACAGCAGCCGGCGCGTTAACGGGATTTAGCAGGAAGGAAATAGAGAAATGTTATCTCCCAAGCGTACTAAGTTTCGCAAAGCCCACAAGGGCCGGATTCATGGTAATGCCAAAGGTGCTACGGTTTTAAATTTCGGATCCTTCGGTTTGAAGGCGACCACGCCGGGACGGATTACAGCGCGCCAGATCGAAGCATCGCGCCGGGCAATCACACGTCATATGAAACGCGCGGGCCGTGTCTGGATCCGGGTGTTTCCGGATGTGCCGGTATCGCAAAAGCCTGCTGAAGTTCGCCAGGGTAAAGGTAAAGGGGCGCCGGAATATTGGGCGTGTCGGGTTAAACCGGGCCGGATCATGTTTGAGGTTGATGGTGTTCCTGAGCCGGTTGCACGGGTTGCGCTGGCGTTGGCGGCGGCAAAATTGCCTCTGCAAACGCGCGTCGTCAAACGGTTAGCCGAATAGGAATTGTAAAATGGATGCGGCTGATATCAGAACCAAAACAGATGATGAGCTCACGGACCAGCTTCAAGAGCTCAAGAAAGAAGCACTTAATTTGCGTTTTCAGCGGGCTAGCGGTCAGTTGGAAGCAACAGCGCGTATTCGTCAGGTTAGACGCGATATCGCGCGAGTTCGCACTGTAATGGGCGAACGTCGTCAGGCCGCGGTGCAGGGGTAAGTTATGCCAAAGAGAATGTTACAGGGTGTAGTGGTTGCGGACAAAGCGGACAAAACGATTACCGTTCGTGTTGAACGGCGGGTACGGCACCCGCTTTACGGAAAGTTTATCCGGCAATCCAAGAAGTATGCTGCTCACGATCCTGAAAATTCATACAAGGTTGGAGACAACGTTCGCATTCGTGAATGCCGCCCGATTTCCAAATCCAAGTGTTGGGAGGTGCTGGCAGATAGCGAATAGCGCTGCTCCTGCTGGAAAGAAACAAAATGATTCACGTCGAAACAAATTTAGAAGTTGCGGATAATTCGGGAGCACGCCGAGTCCAGTGCATCCGTATTCTCGGTGGCAGCAAACGCCGGAGTGCGAGTATCGGTGATGTTATTGTGGTGACGGTAAAAGAAGCCATTCCACGCGGCCGCGTCAAAAAGGGTGATATCCACAAGGCGGTCATCGTTCGAACCGCCAAGGAAATTCATCGTCCCGACGGTACTTCGATCCGCTTTGATCGGAATGCAGCTGTGCTGATTAATCCGCAGGGCGAGCCAATTGGAACGCGTATTTTTGGCCCTGTCACTCGCGAACTGCGCGGTCGTCAATATATGCGGATCATTTCTCTTGCACCGGAAGTTTTGTAAGGGGAGCGGGTAGATGGCAGCAAAAAGTAAAATGAGCAAAAAAATCCGCAAGGGCGATAATGTGATCGTTTTGACCGGACGGGATAAGGGTAAGACTGGCGATGTTTTGCGTGTTTTGCGTGACAGCCAGCGTTTGATTGTCCAGGGCGTGAACATTGCAAAGCGGCACACGGCACCCTCACAGAACAATCCTGGCGGGATCGATGAGAAAGAGGCATCGATTCATATCTCAAACGTTGCGCTGATAGATCCCGATACAGGCAAGGCCACCAAGGTTGGATTTAAAGTCCTTGAGGATGATCGGAAAGTTCGCGTCGCGCGGCGGTCCGGTGAGATGATTGATTAAAGGCAGTTTGATGACACGTTTGCAGGAACATTATCAGAGCGTCGTTAAACCCGAGTTGGTCTCGGCATTCAGCTATGGCAATCCAATGGAAGTGCCGCGAGTTGAAAAGGTCGTGATCAATATGGGCGTTGGCGAATCCGTCAACGATTCCAAGAAGGTCGATTTAGCGGCCAACGAGATGTCTTTGATTTCAGGTCAAAAGCCCGTCGTAATCAAATCGCGGAAATCCGTGGCGACCTTTAAACTGCGCGAAGGCATGTCTGTTGGTTGTAAGGTCACGCTGCGACGCGACCGTATGTATGAGTTTCTGGACCGTTTAATCAACATAGCTTTACCTCAGGTTCGCGACTTCCGCGGTTTATCCCCGCGTAGCTTCGATGGCCGCGGTAACTACGCGCTTGGTTTGAAGGAACAGATTGTATTCCCCGAGATTGACTTCGACACAGTCGATGAAACGCGTGGGATGGATATTGTAATTGTCACCTCTGCGAAGACGGATGACGAGGCAAAGGCACTTCTTAAGGGCCTAAATTTGCCGATTAACTGATTATTGTTGCGGGAGAGTTTGCATGGCAAAGACCAGCGCTGTTGAAAAGAACCGGAAACGTATCCGTATGGCGAAGAAGTATTCTGCCAAGCGGGCCCGGCTCAAAGCAATTGCTAGTGATCAGTCGGTTCCGGCTGAAGAACGTTTTGCAGCGCGGCTTAAGCTCGCAGAATTGCCTCGTAATTCTGCACCCTCAAGAATTCGGAACCGCTGCGAGGTGTCGGGCCGGCCGCGCGGTTATTATCGGAAGTTCAAGATTTCGCGTATTGCTCTGCGGGACCTCGCGTCGAATGGGCATATTCCCGGCATGGTAAAATCGAGCTGGTGAGAGAGAAGTAACGATGACAATGAGTGATCCCATCAGCGATATGCTGACGAGAATTCGCAACGGTCAAAGTGCAAACAAGGGCGCTGTTAATAGCCCTTCGTCGAAGCTGCGCGTCAGCGTACTCGACGTTTTGCAACGTGAAGGTTATATCCGCGGCTACGAACTTGAGCAGGACGACCGTTCCCTGCCTCAGGTCCGCATTGAGCTGAAATATCACGAGGGCGAACCTGTTATTAAGGAATTGCATCGTGTTTCGCGGCCGGGTCGTCGGGTGTATTCGAAGATTAAAGATTTGCAGCGCGTTTATAACGGGCTGGGGATTTCGATTCTGTCGACGCCGCGCGGTGTCCTCTCCGATGGAGAAGCGCGGGCGCAAAACGTTGGCGGCGAAGTCATTTGTACGGTTTTCTAGGAGGCTGACATGTCGCGCGTTGGTTTAAGCCCTGTCACAGTGCCTGATGGCGTTACGTTGAACGTCGCTGGCCAGGTTGTCACGGCTAAAGGCAAACTCGGAGAGTTAAGCGTCAACGTAGTTGATGACGTGGAAGTCACACATGAAGAAAATCAGGTGCGCGTGAAACCCCGAAATGATTCACCGCGTGCACGTGCGATGTGGGGAACCACTCGCAGTCTGGTACAGAATATTGTAACGGGTGTCGCAGAAGGTTTTTCCATAAATCTCGAAATCGTAGGGGTTGGTTACCGCGCGGCTGTTCAAGGCAAGGAGTTGGTTCTTCAGCTTGGCTTTAGCCACGAAGTACATCACCCCATTCCTGAAGGAATTACGATTAAATGTGAGCGCCCCACCGCCATCACAGTAAGTGGTGCGGACCGTCAACTTGTCGGTCAGGTGGCAGCAAATATTCGCGAATATAGGAAACCTGAGCCTTATAAGGGCAAGGGTGTTCGGTATGAAAATGAATTTATCCTCCGCAAGGAAGGTAAGAAGAAGTAGGGCCTGCGCATGTTAAAAACAAATGCACTCAAGGAAAGGCGGAAGCAGCGAATTCGATCTCGAATTCGCAAAACGAGCGGAAGTCGCCCGCGTCTTTCTGTCTTCCGATCCAATAAAAATATCTATGCTCAAATCATCGATGATTTGCAGGGTGTTACCGTCGTTGCGGCATCTTCCATGGATAAGGATCTAAGAAGCGGTTTGAAGTCGGGTTCGACAAAAGAAGCGGCTGCGGCTGTCGGCAAGCTGGTGGCTGAGCGCGCTGTGGAAAAGGGTCTGGGCGAAGTTGTGTTCGACCGGGGCTCGTATTTGTTTCATGGCCGCGTTAAGGCGCTGGCCGATGCCGCGCGCGAAGCCGGCCTGAAATTCTGACGGAGTAACGAATATGGCACGAAATGATCAACGACGGGGACGTGGCCGCGATGGCAACGCCGAACAGTCTGATCTGGTAGACAAGCTGGTTGGGATCAACCGCGTTGCAAAGGTCGTCAAGGGTGGCCGCCGGTTTGGGTTTGCCGCACTCGTTGTCGTCGGTGATGAAAAAGGCCGTGTCGGATTTGGCTCCGGTAAGGCGCGAGAGGTCCCTGAAGCCATTCGCAAGGCGACAGAACAGGCGAAATCCAAAATGATCCGCGTGCCACTCCGTGAAGGTCGTACGCTACACCACGACGTTCGGGGCGACTTTGGTGCCGGTCACGTCGTTTGCCGTGCAGCACCTCCGGGAACCGGTATTATCGCTGGTGGTCCCATGCGGGCAGTTTTTGAAACGCTGGGCGTGCAGGACGTCGTTGCGAAATCGACAGGATCACAGAACCCCTACAATATGGTCAAAGCGACCTTTGAGGCTCTTGGACAATTGCAGTCGCCACGCTCGGTTGCAGCACGCCGCGGTCGTAAAGTGTCCGATATTCTTGGTCCACGTGGTGGTGCAGAGAGTGCACCGGCGGCGGAGGCTTCCAATGGCTGACGGAAAAGTAAAAGTAACCCAGACAGGTAGTCCTATTGGTCGCCCTGCAGACCAGCGCCAGACGCTGATCGGTTTGGGTCTCAACAAGATGCACCGAACGCGGGAACTCGAAGACACCCCGGCTGTGCGCGGCATGATCAATAAAGTCAGCCATCTTGTTCGTGTTGAGGAAGAATAGAGATGTGCGCCAATGCGCACTGAGGTAGTAAAATGCAATTGAATCAGCTTTCCGATAACCCGGGTGCAAAAAAGTCGCGTAAACGCGTTGGGCGCGGCGCATCTTCTGGCTTGGGTAAAACTTCAGGCAAAGGTCAAAAGGGTCAAAAATCCCGCAGTGGTGTTGCTCTGGCGGGCTTCGAAGGTGGCCAGATGCCGCTCTTTCGGCGTTTACCCAAGCGCGGATTTAACAACATTTTCCGGAAAGATTTCCGGGAAGTGAATTTGGGTAAACTGCAGGCAGCTATCGATGCCCAAAAGCTTGATCCAGCAATGCCCGTCAACGAAGAGTCTTTACGCGCCGCCGGTTTAATAAAAACACCGAGAGATGGTGTTCGCCTACTTGCAAAAGGTGAGCTTACTTCCAAGATAGATATTGAAGTTGCCGGTGCCTCGAAATCAGCAATTGCAGCTGTGGAAAAAGCTGGCGGTTCTATCAAGTTAACAGAACCGGTCCGGTCAGAAGGGGAATCGAAAAAGCGCAAGCCCAAGAAGGCGAAGAGCGCTGCATCGTCTGAAGATGAAGCCGCGGCGGAAGCTGAGGATTCAGCTGAGTAATTTATCGGGCTATTTAGACGCCCACCGGAGAATGAAATGGCATCAGCCGCTGAACAATTAGCCGCTCATATAAATTTCGGTCAGCTGTCAAAAGCGACCGAATTAAAGAAGCGGCTTTGGTTCACGTTAGGTGCGTTGATTGTTTATCGTCTGGGAACATATATTCCGCTTCCAGGCATCGACCCTTCTATTTTAAAGGAAATCTTCCAATCCCAGGCGGGCGGCATTCTTGGAATGTTCAATATGTTTGCCGGTGGCGCATTTGGCCGAATGACCATCTTCGCACTTGGAATTATGCCGTATATCTCAGCTGCGATCATTATGCAGCTGTTGACTGCGGTTTCCCCCTATTTCATCGCCCTTAAAAAGGAAGGTGAACCAGGACGCAAGAAAATCAACCAGTACACTCGATATGGTACGGTTTTCCTCGCGGCATTGCAGGGGTACGGCATTGCTGTCGGTCTTGAAGGGTTCGCTGGATCACAGGGTTCAGCGGTAATCGACCCTGGCCTGTTTTTCCGGGCGACCACGGTGATAACCCTAGTCGGTGGTACCATGTTCCTGATGTGGTTGGGTGAGCAGATCACGGCACGAGGCGTCGGAAACGGTATTTCGCTTATCATTTTTGCAGGCATTGTTGCCGAGTTGCCATCCGCTCTCGCCGGGACCCTGGAATTGGGTCGTACCGGAGCGTTGCCTGCCGGTCTGATCGTTGCCTTCCTTCTGATGGCCATGGTTGTTATTGCCATTATCGTTTACGTCGAAAGAGCCCAGAGAAGGGTCGTTGTTCAGTATCCGAAGCGTCAGGTTGGAAACAAGATGTTCGGCGGTGACAGCTCGCACTTGCCGCTGAAAGTGAACACTGCAGGGGTTATTCCGCCGATATTTGCAAGTTCGCTACTCCTGTTGCCCATCACCCTGGCAAACTTTACGGCAAATTCCGGACCTGAATGGCTAACGACGATGACGGCTTATTTGGGTCGCGGTCAGCTAGCCTATTTGCTTCTGTATTCCGCTCTGATCGCGTTCTTTGCATTTTTCTACACGTCCGTTGTTTTTAACCCGTCCGAGACAGCAGACAACCTGAAGAAAAATGGTGGTTTTTTGCCTGGAATCCGACCCGGAAAAAACACCGCAGAGTATCTCGACTTCATTCTGACGCGATTGACGGTGTTCGGAGCTATCTATCTGGTAGCAATCAGTATTTTGCCGGAGTTGCTGATTTCGAAATATTCGGTGCCATTTTATTTCGGCGGTACCAGTTTGCTCATCGTGGTCACTGTGACCATGGATACCGTGGCACAGGTGCAATCGCATCTGCTCGCTCACCAATATGAAGGTCTAATCAAAAAGTCCCGGATAAGAGGGCGCCGAGGATGAATCTAATTCTTCTCGGGCCGCCCGGCGCTGGCAAAGGCACACAAGCCCAGGAATTAGAGCGCCGTCATAAACTTGTTCAGCTTTCAACTGGCGATATGTTGCGGGCTGCCATTGCATCGGGTAGCGATCTCGGCAATGAAGTGAAGACCATTATGGATGCCGGTGAATTAGTACCTGATGACATCATGATACGTATGATTTCCGAACGCATTGACCAGCCTGACTGCGCAAATGGCTTTATTCTGGATGGCTTTCCGCGCACGACAGCCCAGGCGGAAGCGTTGGACAAAATGCTCGATGAAAAAGATATGAAAATCGACCATGTCATTGAAATGTCAGTCGATTCTGAAGTGCTGATTAAACGCATCGCAGGACGGTTTAGCTGCGCTGGTTGTGGTGCCGGTTATCATGATGAATTTCAAAAACCGGTTCAGGACGGTGTCTGCGACCATTGTAGCAAAACCGAGTTTACACGGCGTCCTGATGATAATCCCGAGACGGTTCGCACTCGGTTGGATACCTATGAGGCGCAAACGGCACCTTTGCTTCCCTATTACCGGGGAAAAGAGAGTTTGAGAACGGTCGATGCGATGGCTGAAATAGACGTTGTAACGGCTGAAATTGAAACCGTCATTGGCGGTGCGTGATTGTTGACTTGCAAACGAGATTTCCTATAATCCGGCACCTTCGGGCACCGGCGAAAGTAACTGAAAATCAAGGCGTTTATCGCCTTTACGAGGAGTACGCGGCATGGCGCGGATATCGGGTGTAAACCTACCAAATAAGCCAACAGGTATTGCCCTGACCTATATTCATGGGATCGGTCAAACTACGGCGTCGAAAATTTGTGAAACCGTCGGTGTTGATGCCGCGATCCGGATGAATGAGTTAAGCGACGATGAAGTCGGCCGCATACGCGAGGTCATTGACCGTGATTATCGCGTTGAAGGTGAATTACGTCGTGATATCGCGATGAATATTAAACGTTTAATGGATTTGGGTTGTTACCGCGGATTACGTCATCGCCGTGGCATGCCGGTACGGGGACAGCGGACGCACACGAATGCCCGGACCCGTAAAGGCCGCGCACGCCCGATCGCTGGCAAGAACTGACGGAACGGTAGGAATAGAATATGGCCAAGGCTGCAGCTTCACGCGTCAGGAGACGCGAGCGGAAAAACATTACGTCGGGTATCGCCCACGTAAATGCGACTTTTAACAATACGATGATCACCATCGCGGATGCACAGGGTAATACCATCGCCTGGTCTTCCGCAGGTCAATCTGGATTTAAGGGGTCACGCAAATCGACTCCGTATGCGGCGCAGATGGCAGCTGAGGATGCGGGCCGTAAAGCGATGGAACATGGCATGAAGACGCTGGAAGTTGAAGTTAAAGGACCTGGGTCGGGACGGGAATCGGCATTGCGGGCGCTACAGACCGTTGGATTTACCATCACGGCAATTAAGGATGTGACGCCAATACCGCATAACGGTTGTCGGCCACGGAAACGTCGTCGGGTATAGCGGCGGACTGGTTAATTGATCGGCGGTGCAAACCGCCATTTCGGATGCAATACAAGGCGGAATGTACCGCCAAGTGAAAATGGGGTTACACTCGTGATTCAGAAAAATTGGCAAGAGCTTATTAAACCCAACAAGCTGGAAGTTACACCGGGATTCGACGAAGCCAGAATAGGCACAATTATCGTTGAGCCGTTGGAACGTGGATTTGGCCTGACATTGGGTAACGCATTGCGTCGCGTTCTTTTATCCTCGTTGCAGGGTGCTGCGGTAACTGCAGTCCAGATCGACGGGGTTTTGCACGAATTCTCTTCAATCCCCGGTGTACGCGAAGACGTTACCGATATCGTTCTCAATCTGAAGGCGCTGTCACTCCGTTACCACGGTGATGAGGCGCGGCGCATTGCGCTCTCCGCTGAGGGCCCGATTGAGGTGACCGCTGGCATGATCGAAGCGTCTCACGATGTTGAAATTGTCAATCCTGATCTAGTGATTTGCACACTGGACGAGGGGACGAAAGTAAACATGGAAATGACGGTAACGACCGGCATGGGCTATGTTCCGGCAGCGCAAATGCGAGCTGAAGATACGCCGATTGGTCTGGTGCCGATTGATGCGATTTACAGCCCTGTTCGGCGTGTGTCTTTCAAGGTCGACAACACCCGTGTCGGCCAGGTAACGGACTACGACAAACTAACCATCGATGTTGAAACAGATGGTACGGTCACGCCGGATGATGCTGTCGCGCTGGCTGCCCGTATTCTGCAAGATCAGCTGCGGCCCTTTATTAACTTCGAAGAGCCTACTGTTGCCGCCGATACGGAAGCGCCAGCTGAACCAGAGTTCAATAAGAACCTGTTGCGTAAGGTTGATGAACTCGAATTGTCCGTTCGTTCAGCAAATTGCCTGAAGAACGACAACATTATCTATATTGGTGACTTGGTTCAGAAGTCTGAACAGGAAATGCTCAGGACGCCGAACTTTGGCCGGAAATCTCTGAATGAGATTAAGGAAGTTCTTTCCCAAATGGGACTTCATCTCGGTATGGAGATTTTGGAGTGGCCGCCCGAAAATATTGAAGAGCTGGCAAAACGGCTCGAAGAACCTTACTGATCTGGAGCAAGGAAAATGCGCCATAGAATGAGTGGCCGGAAACTTAACCGGACGAGTTCGCATCGCAAGGCTTTGTTTCGCAATATGTCTGTTGCGTTATTGAAGCATGAGCAAATCAAAACAACGTTGCCCAAAGCAAAAGAACTGCGTGGCGTCGTTGACCGTCTGATTACACTGGGTAAACGCGGGTCATTGCACGCGCGTCGCCAGGCGTTGAGCCGTCTCAATAACGACCGCGTTATTGCAGAGAAGTTGTTTAGTGAATTGGCTGAACGGTATGCTGATCGCAATGGTGGTTATACACGCGTATTAAAAGCGGGTTTTCGCTACGGTGATAACGCCCCAATGGCAATCATCGAGCTTGTTGATCGGAATGAAGAGGCCAAAGGACAGGATTCTGGCCCACCGCAAAATATTCCAGAGGACCTTGAACCGGAAGCTGCCTAGCCAAAAAGGCGATGGGTTTGGAGGTACAGGGGCAGCCAAGGGCTGCCTCTTTTGTTTTCGGTGTCTGACCAATAGCCTAGTATAAGTATAACGTGAGTTTAGACGTGATGCCTCATTTGAAAGACAAAGTACAAATTTGTTTGTTCATCGTCATGGGATTGGCGGTTAGCACACCCATGGCTTCTGCTGAGAAGCGATTACCCCAGTCTCAACGCGAAATACAATTGTCTTATGCGCCGCTGGTTAAACGTGCCGCGCCCGCCGTCGTGAACATTTATACCAAACGCGTCGTCCAAAGCAGACGGTCACCATTTTTCAACGATCCTTTCTTTAGACAGTTTTTTGGCGATGATGTTTCTCGGTTTGGCGCACCAAGAAAGCGCGTTGAAAACTCCCTTGGTTCTGGTGTTATCGTTCGTCCTGAGGGAATTGTTGTCACAAACAATCATGTGATTAAAAAAGCTGATCGCATCACGGTTGTGCTCTCCGACAGGCGGGAATTTGCCGCCAAAGTTATTCTTGCGGACGAGAAAACCGATATTGCTATCCTGCGACTTCAGGATTTTGCCGGAAAGCTTCCTTATTTGCGGTTAAGGGACTCGGATGACCTCGAGGTTGGTGACCTGGTGTTGGCGATCGGCAATCCGTTTGGGGTCGGGCAGACAGTGACCGGCGGCATCGTTTCGGCGCTGGCACGCGCTGCCGACGGAATTTCAGATTTCAGTTTCTTTATTCAGACAGATGCAGCGATCAACCCCGGTAACTCGGGCGGGGCGCTTATCACTATGGATGGCCGGCTGGTCGGGATTAACACGGCGATTTACAGCCGTAGCGGTGGCTCACAGGGTATTGGATTTGCGATTCCTGCAAACATGGTCGGTCGCATAATAGATAACGCGATCCATGGGGCAAAAATCGTAAGGCCCTGGCTAGGTGCTGCCGGCCAGAGCCTGACAAGCGATCTGATGTCCTCTCTTGGACTGTCCAGGCCATCCGGCGTATTGATCAATGAGATCTATGAAGGAGGCCCAGCTGCTAAGGCGGGTCTCAAACCCGGCGATGTCATCCTAAGAATCAATAACCGGGAAGTCATTGGCCCAAGGGAATTACGTTTTCGGATCGCGACCCTCAAAGTCGGTGGAAAAGCCAGGTTGACGAGGGTTCGAAGAGGAAAAGAAAAAACAGTTTCACTGTCTCTTCAGGCACCGCCCGAAAAACCGCCACGTCAGGTCACCACATTGAAAGGCCAACAGCCCCTAGCAGGGGCTACTGTCGCTAATATGTCCCCCGCCTTGGCGGAGGAACTTTCCCTCGATCCCATGCGGCGGGGTGTAATCGTGGTTGGTACGGAACGACGAAGCCCGGCGCAACGTATCGGTTTGCGGCCCGGTGACTGGATTTTGGAAATAAACGGTACGAAAGTCGATTTGGTCAGCACCCTTAGAGGTCTTGTTGAAAACCGGCCAGCACAGTGGCGTATTACTGTTCAACGGAAGGACAGGGTTTTCACGGCGGTGATCGAGGGGTGACGTGACGCCAGCTGAAACTCTATTCGAAGCCAATGCACCCAGGCCACTCGCCGACCGGTTGCGGCCAGCGGCGCTCGATGAAGTTGTCGGACAGGACCACCTACTAGATGCGGAGGGGCCTATTGGCCGGATGGTTGCTGGTAGTACCCTGACCTCGATAATTTTGTGGGGTCCGCCGGGTAGCGGAAAGACCACGATTGCGCGTCTGCTGGCTGCCTATACCGATCAGGAATTCGTTTTGTTGTCTGCGATTTTTTCGGGAGTTGCAGATCTAAGAAAGGTCTTTGAGGAAGCTAAAAGGCAGCGTGATGCAGGTCGCGGAACTTTATTGTTTGTCGATGAGATTCATCGGTTTAATCGCGCGCAGCAGGATGGGTTTTTGCCGTATGTGGAAGACGGCACAATTATCTTGATCGGTGCGACGACCGAAAACCCGTCTTTTGAATTAAATCCACCGCTTCTTTCACGATGCCAGGTGCTTGTGCTTAATCGCCTCGACGATGCCGCGTTGGAAGGGCTTCTCAATAGGGCTGAAACGGAAATGGGAAGCTCGCTACCGGTCGATTCTGATGCCCGCGTTGCACTTAGGGCGATGGCGGACGGTGACGGGCGGTATTTGCTCAATATGGCCGAAATGCTTTTTACGCTGTCCGGAGACCGGATACTGAACCCAGCGGCACTTGCCGAGGTGGTTCAACGGCGGGCGCCGCTTTATGACAAGGGACAGGAAAGTCATTTCAATCTCATAAGCGCATTGCATAAGTCATTGCGCAGCTCTGATGTAGATGCCTCATTGTATTGGCTGGCGCGTATGTTGGTTGGCGGCGAGGACCCGCTATACATCGCACGGCGTCTCGTCAGATTTGCGTCCGAAGATGTTGGCCTGGCAGATCCCAATGCCCTGCCGCAAGCACTCGCTGGCTGGGATACGTATGAACGCCTTGGAACGCCGGAAGGTGAATTGGCTATAGCTCAGGTCGTTCTATATTTGGCTAGTGCGCCGAAATCCAACGCAGCATATAAAGCTCTCGGAAAAGCGATGTCGACTGCTAAGAAAACCGGATCGCTAATGCCGCCCAAGAATATTCTGAATGCGCCAACCGGATTGATGAAGGATTTAGGATATGGCGAAGACTATCAATACGATCACGACTCTCCAGATGGGTTTTCGGGACAAAACTGCTTTCCCGATGGTATGGAACGTGAGCTGTTTTATCAGCCGGTAGAACGCGGTTTCGAACGCGAAATTGCCAAAAGATTGACGTATTGGGAGAAACTTCGCAGCGAACGCAGTGACGGATAGATTAGACATTATCGATGGTTTTCGCTGTCGTTACTTGAGGGGCAGCAAGGGGTTTTCGGTTGCTGGCTTAAGAAACTTGGAGTCGTCTTGATGATCGAACGCGCAGAATGGTTGTCAGCTTTCTGTTACATACTGGCATCGGTCGTTCTTTGCGTGGCGGCCGCAATGTTGGCAATGTCAGCCGTACGGGCGCTTCTTTGATGAGTAAAGTCCAAAACCTGCCAGTGTCAGATGACGAGGAGGGAATTCGTCTCGACCGGTGGTTTAAAAGGCATTTCCCAGATCTCGGTCATGGTCGCGTAGAAAAATTGCTGCGAACCGGTCAAATTCGTGTCGATGGCAGTCGCGCAAAGTCCTCAACGCGCCTCGAGGAGGGGCAAACAATCCGGGTGCCGCCGATAGACCCGAAGGCTGGTGTACAGAATCCGCGTAAACGCAAGTTCAACCTTTCTCGCGAAGACATCTCCTGGGTGCAGTCGATGGTAATCCATCGGGATGATGACATTATTGCACTCAATAAACCGCCAGGACTTGCGGTTCAGGGTGGTTCCAAGCAATCCAAACATCTGGATGGTCTGCTCGACGGATTGAAATTCGATGCCCCTGAACGGCCAAAACTCGTGCACCGGCTTGATAAAGATACAAGTGGGCTCTTGTTACTTGCGCGATCGTCCTATGCAGCTTCAAAATTGACAGCAGCATTCAAAAATCGTTCCATTCAAAAGACGTATTGGGCGCTGGTTGTCGGTGTGCCGGACCCTCGAGCCGGACAAATTAATGCGCCAATCAGTAAAAGGGGCGCCGCCGGTCAACAAAAGATGGTGGTGTCCAACCTTGATGGCCCCTCCGCAGTGTCCGATTTTGCCACGATGGACGTTGCAGGCCGGCGTGTTGCCTGGCTGGCTTTGAGGCCCCATACCGGGAGAACGCATCAACTGCGCGTTCATTGCGAGGTGCTCGGGACACCAATTCTTGGCGATGGAAAATATGGTGGGGAGCAGGCGTTTATCGAAGGCGTACCGGCGCCCCGAAAGCTTCACCTTCATGCACGTTCGCTGGAGTTTGATCATCCACGCGGTGGAAGGTTATATTTCGAAGCGCCCTTGCCCAACCAACTGGCAGAGACGTGGCGGTTTTTCGATTTTGATCCAAATTCGAGAAAAGATGTCTTTGCCGAACTAAATATGGAAGAGTAATAACCAATGTCAAAACCGCTTCGGCTCGCGGCCTTTGATCTCGACGGGACCCTTTTGGATAGCGCCAATTCGATCGTGATAGGTGTTCTTGCCTGTTGGGAGGCCTGCGGCTTTCCAGCCCCAGACAAAGAACATGTAAGACGAATTATCGGCCTGCCCTGGGAAGAGTCGATTTGCGAACTGTTACCGGGTGCCGGTGAGGCTGAATTCGCCCAGATCAAGGCATACCATGCTGAGGTTGCCAACGGTGAACGGCCACGGCCTGCGCGGCAGGAAAACCTGTTTCCCGGTATTGCGGATGTCCTAGATGAGGTTGAGGAGGCGGGGTATTTATTGTCAATTATTACCAGCCGCTCTTCGGGAAGGCTGCAGCAATTGTTGGATAATAACGGTATCGGGAAACGGTTCGTCAGTTTGAAAACAACGGACAATGGGCCGGGAAAACCCAACCCTTTTCTGATGAACCAGACACTTTCAGAACTCGGCATCGACAAGGAAAATGCCGTGATGGTCGGCGATACAACTTTTGACATGTTGATGGCGCGTAGCGCGGGGACGGCGGCAGTGGGTGTAACATGGGGCGTTCATGAACCGGCAGAACTTACGGAAGCCGGTGCGCATCATGTGGTTGAAGAGGTGATGCAGTTGCCCTCCGTGATAAAAAGCGTTGCCACGTTTTGAGGCGGCTCTCAGCAGCGTGCGTGAATGAATAGGTTTTACAAAACTGTCACGACGGCTGAGAAAAGTGATGGATGGGTCATATTGCTTGACGAAAGACCGGTAAAAACACCGGACAAACAAACGCTGTCATTACCTGCAATCGCATTAGCCCAAGCCATCGTTGAAGAATGGCGGGCGCAAAAAGACGAGTTTGACCCGTTGACGATGCCGTTAACGCGGTACGCAAATGCTGCGATAGATCGAACCTCCAAAATGCGGAGCGACGTGATCGATCAAGTTTGTGCTTATGGCAACAGCGACGTGCTCTGCTATCGCGTTGACCAGCCCGCAGATCTCGCCGAATTGCAAAAGGAGGAATGGCAACCGGTTCTGGATTGGTTGTCAAAGGTTCACGAGATTAAGTTGATGTCTACTGCGGGTATTGTGCAGGTGGATCAAGACAACGCAGCAGTCCAAAAGATTCAGCAGCTTGTATCTTCTTTTGATGTATTTCGTTTGACCGCCTTGCATGCAGCGACTGCGGCCTGTGGATCAATCGTGTTGGCCCTCGCGTTGGCAGATGGCCAAATTGATACCCAAACCGCGCTGCAGTGCGCGACGTTGGAGGAGCGTTACCAGATGAAGGTTTGGGGCGAAGATGAAGAGACAATTCGCCGTCACGATGAGTTGTCAGTTGAAATCGAAAGCGCCGCCAGGTTCATGTCATTGGCATTGCCGGGCGCCTAGCAAGGTGGTTTCGCTAAAAGTAATTATTTCTGGGCGCGTACAGGGTGTCTGGTATCGAGGTTGGACAGTCGAAACCGCGAGATCTCTGGGGTTGACTGGCTGGGTTCGAAACCGTCGAGACGGTACTGTCCAAGCCTGTTTTGCCGGCGACGAGTCCGCAGTTCAAGAGATGATGGAACTTTGCTGGAAAGGTCCGCCTGCGGCCAAAGTGACCTCTGTGGAGCAAAAGCCAACAGAAGTGCCTTCAAGCGAGTCATTTGTTCAGTTGCCGACAGCCTAATCTCTACCGCTCATTGATCTCGTATCCGAAGACTTTTTGAAAACTGCTTTTTAGGGCATGTGCGACATCTGCCATTGTCGCTGTAATGCCGAGATCGACGAGAGAGGTCATACCATGATCGCTGACCCCGCAGGGAACGATACCGGAAAAATGTTCCAAGTCAGGTTCGACATTCACGGAAATGCCGTGATAGCTCACCCAGCGTCTCACCCTGACGCCAATCGCAGCGATTTTGGCTTCGGTTATTCTTCCGTCTGATGTTTTTCCCCGCTCGACCCATATGCCTACGCGGCCCTCGCGGCGTTCCCCTCGAATACCAAAATCAGCAAGCGCATCAATTGTCCATTGCTCAAGGTCGTAGACATATTTTCGTACATCTTTTTCACGCTGTTGCAGATCCAGCATTGCATACGCAATCATCTGCCCGGGGCCATGGTAGGTGTATTGGCCGCCACGGCCAGTTTGAAAAACCGGAAACCGGTTCGGGTCCAATAGGTCATGTTCCTTTGCCGCGGTACCGGCAGTGTAGATCGGTGGATGCTCAACCAGCCAAACCTGTTGATCCGCTGTCCCGTCACCAATTGCAGCAACGCGTTGTTCCATGGTCTCGACCGCAATGTCGTACGCGGTGGGAGACTCCCACGCCTCAAGCCAGTCAACGGAATTTACGGATGTCATCTTGGTTGGTCTTGCGATAATGATGGCAATTTGGTATCTCCCGGCCCAGTATGCTTAACGGAATTCCGTTATTCTATTGAATACGCGGTCGTGGCGGAACTGGTAGACGCGCAGCGTTGAGGTCGCTGTGGGAGCAATCCCGTGGAAGTTCGAGTCTTCTCGACCGCACCATTCTTCAGGCCCGGAGCTTAAAAGCACGGGCCTGTATTTTTGGTTAACTTATATGGCGGATTTGGTCCGCCCGTGCATGTTGGGTTGAACGGTGAGGTTGGTGCGACATGGCGGAACATACGACCCTATCTGAAGATCACCCAATTTACGCTGACGAACTCCTTGGGCTAAGTCCCGAACTTGTTGCCAAGGTTGCTGTCGCTCTTGAAGCCGAACACCGTTTTGAAGCCCGCATTCAAGTCGAACCACTAAGGCCCCCCGAATGCGCTGATTTACTTCAGCTTTTACGTCCGGAACTGCGTCATCGCCTCATCGAATATATGCGGCCGGATTTTGATCCGGAGATTCTGCCTGAACTCGAAGAAGATATTCGGGATGAAATCGCGGAACAGCTGGGAACGACGTCTATCGCGCACGCCATCGCCCGATTGGAGTCGGATGATGCGCTTGAACTTATAGAGACGCTCGACGAGCAAAAGCGCCACGATATCCTTCAAAAGATACCTGCTCAGCTACGAAATATAGTTGAGGAGGGTTTGGCGTTTCCGGAAGACAGCGCCGGTCGACTTATGGAACGCGATTTCGTTGCCGTGCCAACTTTTTGGACCGTTGGCGAAACGATTGACTTTCTGCGTGAAGCGGATGACCTGCCGGCTGATTTTTATGACATATTTGTAGTCGATCCGCGCCATCGGGCGATTGGAATGGTTGCGTTGAGCCACGTATTGCGCAGCAAAAGGCCGGTAAAGATCGCTGACATTATGGAGGCCGAGATTGTAACTGTTCCTGCGATGATGGATCAGGAGGAAGTCGCCTATCTGTTTTCGCAGCAGGATCTGGTTTCTGCACCGGTTGTTGATGATGCAGAGCGATTGATCGGAATGGTGACTGTTGACGATGTTCTCGACGTAATCCAGGAAGAAGCAGAAGAAGATATAATGCGTCTCGGCGGTGTATCGGGAGACGACCTATACTCGGCGGCCCTCGAAACCGGACGATCACGATCTTCCTGGCTGTTCATCAATTTATTAACGGCAATCGTCGCTTCAATAGTTATCGGTCTCTTTCAAGGAACCATTGAACAGATTGTTATTTTGGCTGTTCTGATGCCGATTGTCGCATCCATGGGCGGCAATGCGGGTACGCAAACGATGACTGTCGCCGTGCGCGCCCTGGCAACCAAGGAACTCACTGCCTCCAACGCTCTACGCGTCCTGGGCAAGGAGGCGTTGGTCGGCGTCTATAACGGTGTTTTATTTGCGTTGCTAGTTGGCTGTGTCGCCTGGTTTTGGGCGGACTCATGGAAAATTGGTGGGGTTATGGCCGTAGCAATGATCGTTACGCTCGTGCTGGCGGCGCTTTCTGGAATGGCAATTCCTTTGGTCCTGGCAAGAAGAGGCATTGATCCCGCTATTGCCTCCAGTGTAATTCTGACCACAATTACAGATGTGGTCGCGTTTTCGGCCTTCCTTGGTCTCGCAGCCTGGCTGTTACTATAGCGGTATTCACAAACGACTTAGGCACAAGTTTTGAAACTAAACAGTTCAATTGCCTGGGTGGCACTGTTCGGCGGTGTTGCCCTGTTTTTCACGCCGCCGCCAGCTGGTATCGACCCTGTTGTTATGCGGGCTGCCGGAATTGTGACGTTGACGGTGGGTCTGTTCGCAACAGCGGCAATTCCGGAATTTCTGAGTGCTCTCATATTCTTCTTCCTCTGCGTCATTGTCGCCCTGGCGCCACCCAATGTTGTATTTTCCGGATTCTTCTCCGGTGCTGTATGGCTCGTTTTGGGTGGTTTGATAATCGGAGTCGGTATCGAAGTTTCAGGCCTCGGCGCTCGTATCGCAGGAAAATTGGAACGGTTGTTTGGCGATACTTATGTCCGTGTCATCTGGGGAACCGTTTTATTGATGTCCCTATTGGCATTCCTCATGCCATCAGCGGTCGGTCGCGTCGCTATCATGTTGCCAGTCGTCCTTGCTCTTGCCGACAGACTGGGATTTGAGACCGGAAGCAATGGCCGCGCCGGGCTCATCTTGGCGGTTGGTCTGGGAACGCTAATTTTGCCGTTTTCTATCCTGCCGGCAAATGTACCAAATGTTGTTTTAGCGGGTGCGGCGGAAGCGGCTTACAATATCAGGTTTTCATATACAGAATGGATGCTGCTGCATTTTCCGGTGTCAGCCATTATTGGGCTGGTCGTGCTGCCGGTTTCCATCATTTTGATATTTCCCGATAAAGTCGCTGAGCGACCTTCTGATACGGTCGATGACCACCAACCCTGGAGCTTCAACGAAAAAAAAATGCTGATATTGCTGATCTGTACCCTGTTGCTGTGGGTTACAGACAATCGGCATGGCGCCTCGCCCGCCTGGGTATCGCTGGGCGCCGGTATCGTTTGTGCATTGCCCGTCGTTGGCGTTCTGCCAGCCCCGCAAGTTATGCAAAAAATGAATTTTGGCCCTCTGATTTTCCTGGCGGCTGTAGTGGGGATGGGCGCCGTTGTCATCGATACCGGTTTGGGGAACTTTCTAGCGCAGCAACTAACGTCACAAATCAATCTTGCCTCTGACTCGGGTTTGGAAAAATTTGCTTCTGTAATTGGCATTGGCTGGGTTCTGCAGCTTGTTGCGACTTTGGCAGGCCAACCTGCCATTATGACAGCAATTTCTGAGCCTATTGCGGCGGCAACGGGCTGGTCGCTAACCAACGTTTTGATGATGCAGGTTCCTGCATGGGCGTTATTGATCTTCCCTTATCAGGCACCGCCATTGGTTGCCACACGGGCAATTTCGGGCCTTGCGATATCGCAATTCCTAAAGCTTATGCTTCCATTTGCTCTCGTTAGCGCACTGATTTCGGTTCCTCTTCAATACCTCTGGTGGCAATTCCTCGGCTTCTTACCAGCTTGATTTAGAACAGAATTTTCCGAGATTTAACCATGTGTAAAGAGGTCATGGGCACAATGCCTGCTGAACCTATTGTGCGCGAATCTGTGAATCACCCAGCTAAAGTGAGTTGAAGAAGTAAAAAAAATGTCCGAACCGACATCAAGATATGCGTTGGATAATATTAACGTCCTGGTTCTGGATGATAATAGGCATATGCGTAGCCTCGTTCAGTCCATCTTGCATTCTCTTGGCGTGAAGAATATTCGGGAAGCGGCGGACGCCGCCGCTGCCTTTAAGGAACTACAACATTTCCTGGCAGATGTTCTGATCGTCGATTGGCATATGGAACCCCTCGACGGGTTGGATTTTGTGCGGCTTGTACGAACAGCCAAGGATAGTGCCAATCCCTATGTGCCGATCATTATGCTAACCGGTTATACCGAGTACCGCCGAGTGACAGAAGCACGGGATGCCGGAGTGAATGAGTTTTTAGCGAAACCAATTTCCGCGCGTGCCCTTTATCAACGTTTCGCTTCTATTATCGATAATCCTCGGCCGTTCATAAGAACCAAGAACTTTTTTGGGCCAGATCGCCGACGTCAAGATCTCGGTGCGCCGCGCGGCGTCCCCGAAAGGCGTAGCGATGTTCAGGAAGGCGACGGTGGTGAAGGGCTCAGTCAGTCGGAAGTTGAATCACTGCTTGGCGATTAGACGTTGCGCATGTCCGATATAGAAATCATCAACGCACCCAACACATTGCGTAAGGCAAAGATTGGCAGCGGGCCGGGTAAGCTGGATAAAGCATTGTTGGCCAAGGCCGAAGAGGCGATCGAAGAGTTCGTCGAAAAATACGCTGGATGGTTGCAAGAGGGCGCCGAGGAGTTGGAGAAAACGCGCAAACTTCTTGTGGAAGGCGATGAGCCGAAACAGGCGCTCGCCGATCTTTATCGTATGTCGCTCGATTTGAAGGGGCAGGGTTCGACATTTGGTTATCAGCTTATTTCGGCAGTTGGTGGCTCTCTCACTGATTTTCTTGATTCTGTACGAGAAAATGGTGCCGGGCTGAACAAGATGCAACTAGATGTCGTCACGGCGCATGTAGGCGCAATAAGGGCGATCGTTTCTGAAGATTTAAGAGAAGAGGGCGGTCCCACCGGACAGGCTCTTTTGAATGGGTTGGCTCAGGTCGTCGCGAAAGGTCACACATCAAAATAAAAACGCGGTGCAGGTCTGGATTGCAATACGATTCCAGATAATATTCTGGGAATGACTATCCATCTTGTTAAGATTGCGGTCGGTATCGGCAGCGTCGATCATTTGCGGGAAGTTCAGATCGAACGGTTGCGCCAGGCGAAAGAATCTGGCGGTCCAGGCGAACTCCGCCACCTTACGCGTAACGCCCCGCGCCGCGCAGCCGAGGTTCTCAATGGCGGTTCGATTTACTGGATTATCAAAGGATACATACGTGTAAGACAACGGATTACGGACTTCGGTGAGGCTGTCGGCCGCAATGGTAAGCCACGATGCGCGCTAATCCTTGACCCGAAGTTGGTACAGACGCAGCTTTTGCCACACAAACCAATTCAGGGTTGGCGTTATATGGAGCCAGAGGCAGCGCCAGCTGACCTTACAAATCAGGAACGCAAAATCGAATCTTCGTTGCCAACAGAAATGGCTGACGAGTTGAGGTCTCTCGGCCTGTTATAGAAATTTAGCCCTTGAGAAGAGCCTGCATCTTAATATCAGGATTAGAAAGATCGGCCACGGAAACAGTTTTGTTGGCCTGCATCAACCGTTTGCCAAAACGGAGGTCACGGGGATTATTAATGGATATTGCACCATCAATGACGCCATTCTTGAGATAGAACGTGACAAATTCGTTTTTGGCCGGGTCTCCACGAGTAGCCGTTTCGTCCCAGTTCTCCGGGACTCCGATCATCTGTAAATTGACGTCGAACTGGTCTGACCAGAACCAGGGAATTTCGGCGTAGGATTCAGCTTTATCAAGCATAGCTTTACCTGCCGTGATGCCTTGGTTCTGAGCATTCTCATAGCTTTCAAGGCGCAAGCGGCGGCCCAACAGGTCATTAGGATGATTGGCCACATCGCCGGCTGCAAAAATGTCTGGGTCTGATGTACGGGCGTGATCATCGACAACAATCCCGTCATCCGTGTCGAGACCAGCTTCGGCTGCAATCTCGGCATTTGGAATTACCCCAATGCCAACGACAGCAATTGAACAATCAATATTCTCTCCCCCTGCGAGGACTGCGCGTTCGAGTTTGCCATCACCCTCGAATTTTTCGACGCCGGTATTGAGGCGGATATCGACACCATTGCCTAAATGAAATTGCAATAACCAGTCGCTGATTTCGGGGGTGATAGCACGTGCACAAAGCCTATCCAGAGCCTCAACGACAACGGACTTGCAGCCTAGTTTTGTCAACGTTGCAGCGCACTCAAGGCCGATCCATCCACCGCCAACGATCATAGCGGTTGATCCTTCCTTTACCGCTTCGCGAATAGCGAGGGTGTCTTCCATCGTGCGGAGATAAAACACACCGGGCAATTGCGCGCCGTCGATCGGCAATTCGCGAACGCGGGCACCCGTCGTAATAGCCAGTTTGTCGTATGCGATGCGGTCGTCCCCCTCAATCACGACTTCCTTGGCCTCGCGATCAATGGCTGTTGCCTTGGTATTCAATCGAACTTCAATGTTCGCTTCGTCGAGAGCTTCTTGTTGCCAAAAATATGTGCTGTCGACGGTGACCTCGCCTAGTAAGGCGGCTTTCGATAATGGTGGCCTTTCATAGGGCAAGTATGGTTCTTCACCCAGCAAGATTACCTTACCTTCGAAGCCTTCGTTGCGGAGCGTGTTCGCGACCCAGCCACCTGCCTGACTGGCACCAATAATTACGAATGTGCGGTCGTCACTCATCGTTTGTCGATTCCTGTGAAATTTCAGTCCTCAGCTTTGGGTACACCTACTAAAATTTGATCACCTTCTATTTTTACTTCATAGGGTCGCAAATCGATGGTTGCGGGAGCGGTTAGGGCTTTACCGGATTTGATATCGAAGCAGGCCCCGTGCAACGGGCATTCAATTGCGCCATCTTCGATATAGCCGTCAGTCATGAGGGCGTAGGCATGAGTACAAATGTCGTCGAGGGCGTAATATTCGCCGTCCAATAAATAGATGCCGATATCCATACGGCCGATTGATACGGCCTTAGGTTCATCTTCAGATACCTCCGACGTTGTAGCGACAGCGTGAAACTCAAGATTTGCGTCGGTCATTCAAAATTCCTCTGTTTTCTTACCTATTTACCGGTTATTTCTCGACGCCAACATAAATTGTGTCGCCTTCAACTTTTACAGGATAGGTTTTTAAGTCAACTTCTGCCGGCGGGTTTACGGCCTTTCCGGTTTTAATTTCAAAACAGGCACTGTGTAGCGGACATTCGATTAGGTCCCCTTCAACAAAACCATCTGCCAAGCCAACATCCTCGTGAGTACATATGCCATGGGTAGCGAAAAATTCACCCTCTACATTGTAGATGGCAATTTCCTCTTCACCGACAAAAACGGCTATGACGTCCTCCTCGGGGATATCATCCGTTTTCGCTACGGCGTGGTACTCAATCTCACTCATCAATCCTCTCGTAAAACCCACGATGGAAGGTTGGATTTACGCGTCATTGGGATGCTATGACCGCGCCGGATACTACACGCCGTGGCCAGATTCTGCCAACCCGATTCCCGGTTGAAATATACCGCTAGCTCGAAACAGAAAACCCTACAAACCCAAGCTCCTCCACCATATTTCGGACATAGTCGCCGGGGCTAAGGGCATGGGCTGCTGTTGCACCTCCCGCCATCACGACCCAACCCGCTTCCAGGCTCTCGCCCGCCTGGGTGGCGAGCCGCGCCGCATGTGCCAGAGAGCGGACTGGGTGTCCGAGAATTGCGGCTGAAGATCCGATTTGAACTGGGCGTCCATTGACCTCCAGAAGCATGCCTAGATTACTGATGTCGATATCGGGCTTATTCCATGCACCGAGCACGAATCCCGAGGAGGAACTATTGTCTGCAACGACATCCTCCAAGGAAAATTTGAAATTCTTATAGCGGGAATCGATTATTTCTATTGCAGGTGCGATGGCTTCAACCGCAGCAAGCGCTTCCGCAGCGGTAACCGGTCCTTCGAGAGGTTTCTTTAGAAGAAACGCCAATTCAGGTTCCGCTCTTGGGTGCACATATTTGTCGAAAGTGATTTCGTCGCCATCCTCGACCAGCATTTCGTCAGAAAGACGGCCCCAAACGAGATCCTCGAGGCCCATCTGGACCATCTTGGCCCGGCTGGTGAACCCCATCTTCATACCGGCCTGCTTTTCACCCCGGGCGAGTCGACGCCGAAACGCCGCCGATTGAACCGCATAGGCTTCTTCGAGGGTATAATCATGTTTTGCGCTGAGTTGCGGGATCGCTTTGCCGGCACGTGCCGCGTCGTCAACTATTTTTGCCATTGCATTGATATTGGCCATCATGCTGCTCCTTTCGCGTCACGTTCCTTGGCGAGATCAAGCGCCACGTCGACAATCATGTCCTCCTGACCGCCAACCATCCTGCGCCGTCCGAGCTCAACCAGGATATCCCGGGTATCAATACCGTATGTCTGTGATGCCGATTCAGCATGCCGTAGGAAGCTGGAATAGACCCCGGCATAGCCAATCGAAAGCGTCTCACGGTCGACACGCACGGGGCGGTCCTGTAACGGACGAACCAGGTCGTCCGCCGCATCCATTAGCCCGAATACATCGCATCCATGATTGAGACCCATGCGGTCCGCCACCGCGACAAAGACCTCCAACGCCGCATTGCCAGCGCCTGCACCCATGCCACCTAACGAACCATCAATCCGAATTGCACCTTCCTCAAGGGCAATAAGATTGAACGAGATGCCGAGCCCGAGATTGTTGTGTGCGTGCATGCCGCGTTCCGTTTCCGGTTTGAGCACGTCATTCATGGCTTTGAACCGATCTGCCACACCGTCGGGTAACAATGCACCCGCGCTGTCGGTGACATAAACGCAGTGGGCTCCATACGATTCCATCAATTTCGCCTGTTCAGCGAAAGATTTATGGTCCGTCATATGCGCCAGCATGAGCAAACAGGCGACATCCATGCCGTTCTCCCGGGCCCATTCGATATGCTGCCGCGAGACATCGGCTTCCGTACAGTGTGTTGCAACGCGGACCGATGTGGCTCCTGCCGCTTGCGCATTTTTCAGGTCTTCTACCGTCCCGATGCCGGGGAGCAGAAGCACCGTAAGTTTGGCATTCTTGACGACACTGGCCGCCGCTTCGATCCATTCCAGATCGGTATTGGTGCCAAATCCGTAATTGAACGAAGAGCCCGCGAGACCGTCACCGTGGGTTACTTCGATGCCGCTGACGCCTGCTTCGTCGAGCGCCTGGGCGATATCTCTTACCTGTTCCGGCGTATAGCGGTGCCTGATTGCGTGCATACCGTCGCGAAGAGTGGTGTCCTGCACATAGATTTTTTTGTCTTTATCGATATTCATAATTAAGCCGCCTTTTTGAGCTGGACCAGTCGCTCCGCAGTTTTCAGCGCGGCCGATGTCATGATATCCAAATTACCGGCATAGTTTGGCAGATAATGTGCAGCGCCTTCGACTTCGAGGAAGACCGATGTCTTAAGCCCGACAAATTCGCCAAAGCCCGGGATTTCCATCGGCGTGTTATCGCCGATACGTTCAAACTGTACCTCCTGTTTGAGACGGTAGCCGGGGACGTAGCTTTGTACTTCCTCGACCTGTTTGGCCACGGATTCAGCAACCGCACCGGTATCGGCTTCGTCGCTGAGGGTGTACACCGTGTTACGCATAATCACCGGTGGGTCGGCAGGGTTGAGCACAATGATCGCTTTGCCACGGTCGGCGCCACCAACTTTTTCAAGCCCGGTCGCTGTCGTAACGGTAAATTCGTCTATATTGGCACGCGTACCGGGACCGGCGGATTTACTGGCAATCGAAGCGACGATCTCGGCGTAATGCACCTTGGAAACTTTTTGAACGGCCTCGACCATGGGGATTGTCGCCTGACCACCACAGGACACCATATTGATGTTCGGGGCATCGAGATGCTGATCAATATTAACCACCGGTACGACATAAGGACCAATGGCCGCTGGTGTCATATCAATGATCTGCTTGCCATGTTCACGCGCAAACTTGTCATGATATGCATGTGCCTTGGCGGAGGTCGCGTCGAACAGAATTTCGATATCATCGAAGCCGTCCATTTCGGCCAGTCCATCAATCCCCTTATCGGTGATCGACACACCCATATTCTTGGCACGGGCAAGACCATCTGAGTTGGGGTCAATCCCGACCAGAGCGCCCATTTCCAAAATATCGGAGGTCTCCAACACCTTGATCATCAGATCGGTGCCGATATTGCCGGAACCGATAATCGCTACTTTGGTTTTCATGAAGACACTCCTTACTGTCCGAATACGGCGCGGACTGAGCCGAGGCCGGAAATTCTTACTTCAATGACATCGCCGGGGTTTACGGGCGCCATCGGTCCCAGCGCACCGGTCATAATGGTGTCGCCGGCCAATAGCGGCATGCCGACATCGACCATTTTGCGCGCAAGCCACAAGGCGGCATTGAGCGGATTGCCGAGACAGGCGGCACCTGCACCGATGGAAACCTGATCGCCTTTGTTTTCCATCACCATGCCGCACATGCGGAGATCGATCTCATGCAACCCGACCGGCCTGGTGCCTAGCACATAAAGGCCGGACGACGCATTGTCAGCGATGGTATCCAGAATAGTGATGTCCCAGTTAGCGATACGGCTGCCAACAATTTCAATCGCCGGCAAGGCATAGGCCACTGAATCGATTAGATCGACCAAAGTAAGCTGGTCATCGACCAGGTCGTCATCCAGCACCAACGCAATCTCACCCTCGACCTTGGGCTGCATCAGCCGGCTGGGGTCGACTTCGTCGCTATCGACGACCTCCATATCTGCATAAAGAATTCCAAAATCTGGCTGGTCGACGCCAAGTTGTGCCTGAACGGATTTGGCGGTCAGACCGACTTTGCGTCCGACAGGTCGGCGGCCTTCCTTGATCCAGATATCGGTATTGGCCTGCTGGATCGCATACGCGGCGTCGAGGTCACCTTTTTTGATGAGATCGCGGATTGGTTTACACGGTTTGCCGCTTGCGGCGGCGCGGCGAATGCGTGTTGCCGCTGTTTTAATGGGGTCTGGTTTGGCTGGTTTTTTAGCCATCTTCGATGCCTTTTATTTGCCCGGATTTGATGGCTTTTTATAGAGCAGGGACGGGGGGAAGGAAACAGGCGGATTTTGACATTATCTGGTTTCGCTTCCGCGTGTCGAAACTGTATATTTTAGTGTACGTATTTTCCAACATCATTCTTCTTATTATGCTCGGTCTAGAATCTTCATCCATCTCTGTATCTTCCCGCGCCAACGGCATCGGTGCGGAGATATCGGGTGTCGATTTATCAAATTCGTTGGATGACAAAACGTTTGCAAGTATCTCGGCGGCTTTCGACACCTACCGGCTTCTCATATTTCGGGGCCAGGATTTAACCGCTGCGGAGCAGGTTGCTTTCAGCGAGCGGTTCGGACGCCTTGAAGATTTTCCCGACCCTAAAGATCAGGCAGATGGCTTCAAGACAGTACTTCGCGTTACCAATATCGATCGCACCACTGGTGGCATTAAACCGGTGGATGATCCCGGCCACAAATCCTTCACGCTGGGGACGTCTTCCTGGCATATCGACAGTTCATTCAGAAAACTGCCGTCGCGTGCTTCAATGTTGTATGGCATTGAAATACCCGAAGAGGGTGGAGACACGATGTTTGCGGATACAACAATTGCCTATGACGCTTTGTCCGAAGACCGTCGCCAAGAACTCCACAAACTGACCGTCATTCACGATTTTGAGGAAACCCGCCGCCGGCACAAACTGCCGCCGCGACCGCCTGAAGTGCAGGCGGCGACGCCACCGGCTCGGCACCCGTTGGTCACCCAGCGCGAAAACGGCCGACGTGCACTGTTTATTGGATCACATGCCGCTGGAATCGATGGCATGTCCTATGAAGATGCTCGCCGACTTATTGACGGGCTTGCAGCAGAAGCAAGTAAGCCCGAATGTACCTATCGCCACAAATGGAGCCCAGGCGATCTAGTGATGTTCGACAATATCTGCGTAATGCATCAGGCGATGCCGTATGACCTCGCAGGGTCACGCCGATTGCTGCACCGAACAACGGTGGCCGGCAACCAGCCACTTGCTCCAGTGGATTAATATTGAAGTGTTGATCAGCCCGCGCCCGCGTGTCGGCCGCCGGTTATCTTGATATTTACCGCAAGAGAAATACGCTCACCGGTTCCGTAAAACGGATGGACGGAATGTTCCATCCAGGCCGGGAAGAGGATTAACTTTCCGGGCTCGGGATCAATCAAAAGGCTGCGGGCAAATCCATATCCCGCTAATTTTGATGCCTGCGCCAGGGTTCGCGGGTCGTGGAGTTCAAACTTGCCATTGCGATCCCATCCCGGTTCCAGTTCACCGGCTTGTGCATAGTAAACGCACGACCAGTCACAATCGGGATGGACATGACCATCGTTGTAATTGCCTTGTCCATTGATATTGGCCCAGCCCCCCGCGACATATTGCAGATCGACATTTCCGAGGTCTGTTTCCTGGGTCAAAAGGGCTGCCATTCGCAACATGCTGTCATGTACCCAGCCTTTAAAGGCCTCAACCTCGGGTGTTTCCCAATTCCACAATGTCGGTGAGGACTGCCAGCCCCCGCGATTGGAAATACTCACGCCGCCATCCTCTTCACGTGCGGCATATACCTGTTTTTTTAAACCCTCATTTACAGTTTCAAAATTCGAGATGGTGCGCACCAGGACAGGTGTCGCGAATGCAATCGAAATATCCTGCGTAATTGGAAAACTAAAATCCACACCTGTTCTCCCAATTAGGAGTGCGCGTTTCTCTTGGAATTAATGATGCGCCATATATCAAGTTTAGGGTACCGACAACAACCGTTCCATAGTCGTTGGCGCGTTAATTCGGAGAACGGGCCAATCCCAATTTGATTGCCGATTTGTCGACGACACGGGTCCAAAATTGTTTTCGTCTTTCTGTAAAGGTCGCCAGGGAATAACACACCACGAGACACAGCAACAAAATCGTTAAGCCACGCAATGGATTATCTACTTCTCCCGGAAGGACTGACGTCAAAAACAGCATTACCGGCATGTGCATGAGGTAGAGGGTGAAGGTGCCGTTGGCCAGCCAGCGTATTTTACTCTCAACCGGCGAAAGCAGTCCGATAAGACCCTGCTGCTTTGATCCAGCGAGAGAGATCATCGTAAGGGCAAAGAGAAAACCCAGAAAGTAGTCAGCCAGCCAATAGACTGAAAACCCAAGCTGTAATTCGGAGATTCCGAAATGCGCCGCGATCTCCACTCCGGTAGATTTGAATTCTTCGTGCAATCCTAAACTAAACCAGATGATATAGGTTGTGAGACTAACGAGGAACAACGGCATAGCCACATGTTTGGGGATTTGAAATCGCGAAATGTGCCAAACGGCGACACCCATCAGCCAAACAGGAAATAATAGGAATAGTTTTGGACCGGCGATCAGCACTGCGGCGATAAAGGCCACCCAACGACGTATGCCTTTGAGAAAAACGAGGGCACCAAACGCTATATAATACCAAACCTCATAGGCGATGCTCCAATATGGCGTGTTGGAAAAATAACGCGTGTTCTGCCACCAACTTTCATGCAAAAAGGTTGCCCCAAGGAGTATCTGCTTGGCTGAGTCCGGGTAGCTAAACAAAACGTCCTGATAACTTTTTTCTGAAAAGTGTGATCCCGCTAAATCTATGATTGGCACCAGTATCAGCATCGGCACAACAACAGTGCTCATACGAACAATCCGAGCGGAAAAGTATTTAAGTGCCGAATTTTCGCGCCCCTGTACGACATAGGCCATTAGGAGGCCCGATAATACGAAAAAGAACACCACAGCGTGATGACCGAAGGGAATGATGTTAA
>CEUQ01026133.1_pt1 | contig 34350 bp, 29 predicted proteins | sample 361491 | NCBI WGS metagenome assembly CEUQ01 (sample SAMEA2622796, study PRJEB7988) | marine metagenome | biome: marine biome (ENVO:00000447); feature: marine epipelagic mixed layer (ENVO:xxxxxxxxx); material: "saline water (ENVO:00002010), including plankton (ENVO:xxxxxxxx)" | depth 120 m | reverse complement strand
ATCATCTGTCGTCGGCTTAATCTGAGAAGGCTGACTAATGATAAATGGTTCACGTATACCTCCTTCGTAGATCCACCCCTTACCTCCACGCAATGGCAGATTAGACGTCGGCGAGCCTTCACTAGTCGACAGTCCACCGTTATCTCCTGTAAAGCAGATAATGGTATCTTCACGCAGGCCTAATTCCTCTAATTTACCTAATATCCGACCGACGCTACGATCCATGGTTTCCACCATCGCGGCATAAACAGCGTGATCCTGAACAATCCGAACTTTACGAGCGCGGCCTCCGGGCAATACTTGCTCTTCGTCAGCGAAATCCTCGCCTTCATCAAGACCTAGCCGAGTGGCCTTCGCTCGGTATTTCTGCACCAAATCTTTTGGCGCCTGCAATGGAGTATGAACCGTGTAGTAAGACAGATAGATAAAAAATGGGCGATCTTTCGATTCTTCCAAAGTACGCAATACTTCATTCGTCAGCCGACCTGTCAAATGCTCGCGATCGGGTCCATCTTTAAGGCGGGGATTTTTATAGGGAGAAAAATAACCGCCGGGGGGAGCGCCTCTGCTAAATCCGCCATAGTTTAAATCAAACCCCTGATGCTTCGGCCAATATTCTTCAGTCGGTCCTAGATGCCATTTACCGAAGAAGGCGGTTTTGTAACCTGCATCTTTAAAACGTTCCGCTATAGTATTTTCTTCTAGATCCATCCGATTATAAAGTTCAGCCGGCAGAAACTTTCCGGCCCTGGCGCCAGAAAAGTAGTTTGTAGCGTTGGTTCTCGACGGATACTTCCCTGTCATGATGCTGTACCGCGTCGGACTACAAACAGGATTGGCGGCATAGCCATTAGTGAACCTTACTCCTGAGGCAGCAAGAGCATCTACATTCGGCGTTTCATAAAATGTTTTAGGATTGTTTGCGCCGATATCCATATAGCCGAGATCATCAACAAGGATGAAAACAACATTGGGTTGCTTTGCCTGAGCCGAGCAAATCAGGCCCGTAATAGAAAACGCAACATAAATCGTTTTGAGGAGATGGAGAACCAACGTTCTAGCTATCATAGGGATTTTCCGTCATGGTCTGGTCGTGAGTAGGTAGTGGGCGGGGTCGCCCCGATTCATCAAATATCTTTGGGAAAGCCGTCGGGAAAATTCCGAATAGGTGGACCTTTTCAGTCCCGACCGGCCTAATGCCATGCAATTCTTCTTGCTCAACAATAATACTCGCAGGAGCGTTGAGACGGATGGCACGTCCATCTAATTCCAGCGAGATAGTGCCCGACATTATTACCAAAACTTCCTCGGTATCATGGTAGTGCATCGGAATAAATCCGTCCGACTCCATCCATTGCTCCCAAACCGTCGTCTCGTTCGCCCCTACACCGGAATCACTATGAACTCGCGTTGAAATCCGCGGTACTTCAATAAAGGGTAACTCGCTGGCTTGTAAGACTTTGACCATTGGGAATTTCAGTGGGTGAGAGAAGACGGCTGCCAATTTCCAGAGCACGAACCGTCACGTAAAGTATACTCCCCTGATCCGTAGCTGTAGTCCGGCGGAAGTAGATTATAATAAGTTAAAGCCGAGGACTCGATAACCACTAAGACCTTCAATAGGAATCTTCACCTTGAATATTTTCGGAAAGCTCACTATCGCATTGTCTCTATTATCAGTTGCATTGTCTTGCCCCATGCAACAGTCACACGCCGCTGAGAAGAACATCATATTCTTCATCACTGACGATGAGAGCCCTACGCTGGGATGCTATGGCGATCCCGTTGCCGTCACGCCAGCGATTGACGCGTTAGCAGCCGATGGAACATTATTTACTCATGCGTTCGCGACAACCGCGAGTTGCAGCGCTAGTCGATCCGTGGTAATGAGTGGCCTACACAATCACTACAATGGGCAGTTTGGCCATCAGCACCATTACCACAAATTCACTTCGTTTCCGGCGGCAGTCTCTTTAGCTTTACCACGCGTCATGACCCGCGCAGGATACCGTACTGGCCATATAGGCAAATATCATGTCGGCCCTGAAGAAGTCTTCCATTACGAAACCTATCTCAAGGGACCTACTCGTAATGCCGTACAGATGGCTGAAAATTGCAGGGAATTCATCAATAACACTGACGATGATCGACCGTTCTTTCTGTATTTCGCTACCAGCGATCCTCACCGTGGAGGCGGTAAGGACCAAACTTCAAAGCTCGATCTAAAGGCAGACCTATTCGGGAATAAACCGAACCGGAAGTCATGGGAAGGCGTTGACGAAGTTTTTTACGATCCGGCGGAATTACCCATTCCACACTTCCTTTCGGATACTCCCGAAACGCGTGAGGAACTGGCACAGTATTACCAAAGCGTATCCCGGATTGACCAGGGCGTGGCACGGCTTGTTTCGATCCTTAAGGATGCTGGTTTGTACGACAAGACGATGATCGTCTTCACTTCCGATCATGGAATGGCCTTCGCCGGCGGAAAAACAACAACCTACGAGGGTGGACTCAATGTTCCCTTCGTAGTTCGCAACCCCTACAACAAACAACGCGGTGTCCGCAGCTCCGCGATGATTTCACACATCGACATCACTCCCACAATGCTCGATTTTGCAGGAGGCCTCGACCATAATACCAATGGTCCCAAACAACTACTCAATTACAAAAAATACTGGGCAGACAAGGGACGCAAAATGGACAACCTCGACGGAGGACATAAGTGGAACGCGTATCACGGAAAAAGTTGGCTTCACACACTCGATGAACAAGATGCCACACACTGGCAAACAATTTTTGCTTCCCATACATTTCACGAAATTCAGATGTATTATCCAATGCGAGTCGTGAGGGATTCAAACTACAAACTCATCTGGAATATCGCACACCAACTCCCTTATCCATTTGCTTCCGATCTCTGGGCCGCTTCAAGCTGGCAAGCTCAATTCAAGAAGGGAAAAGAGGCTATGTATGGACAAAAGACGGTCAATCAATACATCTTCCGAGATCGATTTGAATTCTTTGATATTAAGAACGATCCCTATGAATCACGTAACCTCGCCAATGATCCAAAATTTGCAAAGCAACTCGAAAAGTACAAGGCTTTGCTCAAGCAACACCAGAAACTAATGGGGGACCCATGGATTATGAAATGGGACTACGAATAGCCCCTTCCGGTCTTAAAATCTTTGGTTATTTGAGTGCATTGTGAATCACTTCGGCAACCTTACCTGATAAGTAAACATTCCCCTCTGGCCTGAAGTGAACATTTGCCGGAAGCATAATTTCGTCAAGCTTATCGATCGTATAGCCATACATATCGTCAATCGCAATACTGTGACGCTTCATCACTTTAGCTGCGGCTTCATTGTATCGTTTTGAGTCTCCAACTACGCGCCCTTTAGCACCCTGAGGTACAGGGGTCGTGTTCCGAAAGATGACTTTCGCGCCGGTTGCCTTTAATTTCGCGGCAATGACGTCCAAATATTCAACATATTCTTGGATCGGTACCTGCTGGCTATTGCCATCACCGTTAGGTTCGGCCAGATTCTCCCCGTTGGCACCCATCCATTTAAGATCGTGAAGTCCAAAATTGAAATGAATTAGATCCCACTTAGTAGTGCCCAGCCAGTTATCTAACTCTGCCATTCCTTTTACGCTGGGACCGCAGTTGGTTGGCGGCCGATGCACATTAGCAATTCCTTTTAGATTCTTCCGAACACCGAGTGTGTATCCGATAGAAATTGAGTCGCCAATCAGTAGAACGTTAGGCAATCCGTCCGTAGGGCTGATTGGTGCAAGCGGGCCCTTCTTCGGTGCTGTTAGTTTCTTTTGAGCAACTGTCAGGAAACTTTCAAGCTTTTTCTCCAGGCTTGTAGCTTCTGCCAACGCCTCCAAGATCGGCAGGCCTTTAGCAGTTTGAGGTCGAGTGTGCCCAACCTCATCTAGATAAGCATTATGTAAGACTTTAGTGCGCTGATCTAGCAACCTAAAAACATCAGGCGCGTTACCATACCAAGTCACATCGCAAGCACTGGCAATCGCCCTCGCAATAACCATGTGCCCCGCGTTGTCAACGTGCACACCATCGCCAGACATCACATAGTCTTTTTTTGTTTTGCGGATAGCCTTTAGTGTATACCTAATTGGATCGTGGACATCGACAATCACGTCCACCTGACTATTGAGCGTTTTCACGTAAGTAGAGTATTGCTCAATGACATCTTCGTACCCGTCATAGATTGCAAACCACGCGAAGTCTTTTTCCGTATCCATCGGCAATAGCTTTTTGGCTTTTGAAAAGGGCTGCGAGTCGAACGCGATTGGCGTGCATAATGCCAATTCAATGTCCTTTCCTTTTACGGATTCAATCAATTTTTGAATCCCTGCCTGAAAAGCCTCAAAACGTCCTTTATCAAACGGACTATAGATGCCGTCATTAATCCCGTAGCATGCAACAATAGCGTCCGGCTTTAACTTAGTTAGTGCGCGTTCTAATCGTTCATGAACATTGGGCCGAGGGAAAGGATGAGGTCTTTCAGACAAACCAGTCACACCTTCGCTAGGCAAACCAAGATTAATCAAATCTGGAGCATCGTCGCCATAACGAATTCGCAACTGCATGTCCAAATACGTTACATATTGACCGGCAGCGGTCACGGAATCACCGAGAAAGACGACTCGGTTACCTGGAGCAAATATCTCTGCGGGCAGATTTGATGGCACCAATGCCAGAAAACAAAGAATTACACCGCTGAAAAACCTAGCCATTACAAATCGCTCCCGCTGCAAATTATTATTAAACATGCTCGCATATCGTGTTATTTAACGAGTATTTGACTATCAGCATACCCATTCAAACAATGTGATGAAAGAAACTGACCAAAGATAATCTACTCGCATAAAGTGAAAACCACTGGCCGATGGGCTATGCTAACTATTGTTTAGTAATGCACACCAAACGCAGACTAACTCGTATTTGTAATCTATCTTCCACACTAACCCTGGGCCCCTTTCAAATAAAACGCTATGAAATACACAACGAATCGTCGCAAGTTTATTCAATCTACAGCGATCGCCTGCTCTAGTCTTCCACTCATCCAAGGATCCGTCCAAGCCACAAGCACAACGAACCAAAGTCTCAAAGATCGACTGTTTAAGACGTTGAAAATTGGAATGGTCGGCGAAGGCTCTACATTAACTGAAAAGTTCAAAGCTGCTAAAACTGCTGGATTTGGTGCTATCGAGTTAAATGCCCCCGGCATTAACACAATGGAAATAAAGAAAGCGATCGCTGATAGCGGGCTACCGGTGGACGGAAGCGTTTGCGGTTCCCATTGGCAAATCCGCCACACAGACAAAGATCCGAAAGTCCGCGCCAAGGCATTAGCCGATCTTAAGAATGCGCTCATCCAAACTGAAGCTGTTGGAGGAAAGACGGTTCTGCTCGTGGTCGGCCATGGAAACGATGGACCCGAAGATGAAATCTGGGATCGCAGTATCGAAAACATTTCAAAAGCCTTACCGCTCGCGGGGCAACTCGGGGTAAGCATTGCCATCGAAAACGTGTGGAATCAATTCTGTTATGACCATGGTGGTGACAGTTCACAATCCGCAGAAAAGTATGTACGCTACGTCGACGAATTTAACTCTCCTTTGGTTGGCATGCAGTTTGACATCGGCAATCACTGGAAATACGGCAGCATGGGCGATTGGATCCGTCAGCTTGGGAAACGAATTATCAAGCTAGATGTTAAGGGCTTCAGTCGGAAGGAAAACCGTTTCAAGAAGATTGGCGAGGGCGATCTCGATTTCGCCGACGTACGTGACGCATTAAACGAAATCAACTTCTATGGCTGGTGCGCTGCCGAAGTTGGCGGCGGGAATTTGGAACGCCTACAAGAGATCTCCGCAAACATGGATCGAGTTTTCAATTTGGTTTAAGTCCTAGGAGTCTTAGTCATGCACCGTATCGCCCGCAATCTAACAGTCCCTTTCTTGGTTTTTGTGATTTGCAGTTTCACGCTATCCGCGACTGCTGAGAAGAAATTTACCCTCTTGTTCGACGGCACTAATCTCGATGGGTGGAAACAGTCAGGCAACTGGAAGATTCAAAAGGACCAGAGCGTTCACCGCGTAGGTCCCGGCGGCTCCCTGACTTATACCAAATCGAAAATTCCTGATGATTTTGAGTTGCGATTTGAATGGAAAGTTGGTGAGGGTGCTAATAGCGGAGTGTACTATCGTCCTGGACAATACGAATACCAAATTCTGCATAATCAAAAGCATGTCGATGGCAAAAACCCACGCACTAGCGCAGCCTCGCTCTACTTTTGCATGGCACCCTCACACGATGCAACAAAGCCTGCTGGGCAATGGAATACCGGACGCATTATCTGTAAAGGTACGGTCATTCAGCATTGGCTAAATGGGAAAAAGGTCATCGACTTTGACTATACTGCCGAGCGTTGGGCTTTCAACGTGGACTTACTTGAAAAGCGTGGTGCAAATTTGACCTCACGGGGAGGACATCTCTCGCTGCAAGACCATGGCGATCCAGTTTGGTACCGGAACATCCGCCTACGGGCAATCAGTGACGAAGAATCTATTTCCCATAAGACCGTAACACCGGAAAACATAAAACCGGAAGTGCTGGAAGCAGAGAGAAAAAAACTGAACGGCATTCTGGAACGTCGAAAACAGAATACTAACTAGTATCCTGCATGATCCAGTGTATCTGGCCTATTGAATGAACCACTTAAGTACCAGAGATTCCACGTGAAGGGAACCATAAATGTTGCGGCTACTTACGTTTGTTTCATTTTCGCTGATTGCCACCTCTGGTTTTGCACAACAATTCACTGATGTTACCGCTGAAATAGGACTCGACGGGTTATCCGGTGGGACTGTCTCTTTTGTGGACTTCAACAATGACAACCACATCGATATCAATGCTGGCCCTCAATTATGGATCAACCAAGGTGACGGCACTTTTCAGATCCTCCCTGAAACCGGACTCCCCGGCAATTGCGTCTGGGCAGACATCAATAATGACGGCTTTAAGGATGCATTTTGCTATTCCGGCCCAGGTTACTTGTTTCTCAATCAGGCCGGTAAGTCCCTTAAGAACATAAGCGACAACCTCCCAGACACCCCGACTAAAGTGAGTCTCGGTGCGACCATGGGCGATTTCAACGGCGATGGATTAGTCGACATCTATGTAGGCGGTTACGAGACTCCCGGCTATTTACCAGATGCGATGTACTTCAATAACGGCGACACGACCTTCAAGGAAGTATGGCGTACAGCCGGGACCGCTATGCCCGCCCGAGGCATTACTACTGCAGACTATGATGAAGACGGAGATTTGGACATCTACGTTTCAAATTACCGGCTCGTCCCTAACACGCTTTGGCAAAACGACGGCAAAGGCAAATTCGCTCAAGTCGAACGTGAAAAGAAAGTCGATGGCGACGGAGGACTTGGTGCTTGGGGACATACGATCGGTTCGAGTTTCGGAGATTTCAATAATGATGGTCATCTCGACCTGTTCGTTGGCAACTTCAGCCACCCTCCCTCTTACCAGGACAGGCCTAAGTTTTTAAAAAACCTAGGACCAGATAGCTCCTTTACTTTCCAGGATTTGAGCAGCGAGGCAGGACTTGGATGGCAAGAATCGTTTGCTTCTCCGACCTTAGGAGATTTCGACAACGACGGACTTCTTGATCTCTATTTCACGACAGTCTATCCAGGTGACCACTGCGTTCTCTATAAGAACCTAGGTAATTTCAAATTCCAAAACGTTACGGCTACAAGTGGTGTTTCTGCAGACCTTACATATCAGGCTGGTTGGGCCGACTTCGACGGCGATGGAGATTTGGATCTTGCAACACGAGGCCGTATATATCGCAACAACAATGCCGCATCAAACTATCTGCGTCTGGCGATCACAGCAAAAAGCCCATTGGATTCTAATGCGATTGGAGCCGTCGCCCGTATCAAACTCGGCGAAAAGACACTTACCAGACAAGTGGCCGTGTCCACCGGACAGGGCAATGCCAATAGTCCGATCCTACACTTCGGCCTCGGAGATATATCGGGTGACGTCAGCGTAGAGTTCACCTGGCTAGGTGGTGGGAAAAAGGTATTTAAGTTAGCTGCCAATCAATTGCATCAGATATCGATACCGTAACGAACACAATTCCACATAGTGACGGCTCTCCAGCGTAGCTATAATGTTTGAAGCATTCTATACGCGTCCTTAGATCAGTTCCTGACTCCCCATGCCTCGACCCCAATCTAGTTCATTTTTGGTGTACATTCTCGTACTACTGGTTACAACACCGCTGTACTCCACCAATTTCGAACAGGACATTCAGCCGATCCTGAAGAAATATTGTTACCGATGTCACAACTCATCAAGTGACGTCTCTGAGTTAAATTTGGAGGAACTTGACCCCAATGTTGCGTCGGGGCAGGACACAGGCTTTTGGCATGAAGCGTTGAACCAACTTAACGAGACGCGGATGCCACCAGAGGAAGCCAAGGCGTTATCCGACGAGGAACTCATTACCTTAACCTCCTGGCTCGAGACTGAGATTCAAAAAGCCCGAGAGTTGCGAACTCGTAAAGGCGGTGACCAATCGATGAGGCGGATGACGCGTTACGAGTTTCAATACACACTGGAAGACCTATTGGGAATCTCATTGGATTATCGCGAACACGTTCCTCCAGACCTAACAGGCGACGACGGGCTAAAGACAAATAGATCTCTTTTAGGAATGTCTCCAGCACTCATGGAAGCCTACCTCAAAGTAGCCGACATGGCGTTAAAAGAAGCCATACCAGAGACCGTCGAACCTACCCATCGTGAAAAGCAAACGAAGCTACAAATCACGACAATTCGAGGACAGAGAAAACGCACCAACAAAACCCAGTCCAAAGTTCCTTTACCGGAAGGGGTAAAAGCAAAGCCATCTGTTATTGCTCCAACTTTTGGCATCAAGCAAACCGCCTTTGACCATGATCTGCCTCGCAAGGTGACGTTTGAAAAACGGCCATTTGCCGGACGCTTCGCAATTTCCATCGAAGTAAATGCTAAAGAAGCGAGTGATGGAAGACTTCCTGAATTAACAGTATTGGTCGGCCATCGTGCATCAGGTGATTACACTCCCAAAAAAGTACTGGGACAACAAATGATCCAAGACTCCACAGACACACAAACAATACGATTTGTTGGCAACATTGAAGATTTCCCGCTGGGAAACAAAGACGGCTATTACAACGGCAGTGGAAGTCACGATATAACCCATCTGTCGGTATGGATTTGGAACACGGCTACACCAACTCAACAATATAAAATGGGGACAGCGATCCAAGATATCGACGAACCCCTATTGGATGTAAAATCCGTGGAACTGGAAGGTCCTCTACTCGGCGGTTTCCCAAGTGACACTGCTCGCGACCTTCTACCCATGCTAGACGATGATGACTCGGAAGTAGATGCGGCAATTGAAGCCTTGGCTAGGTTTTTACCTCGTGCCTTTCGCCGAACCGCAAACGCAAACGAACTCGATAGATATTTAGACTATTTCAAGAGTTTCCGTTCTATCTCAGGCGACTACCGCAGTGCCATGCGAAACACCTTTGCGATGGCGTTACTTTCCCCCGAATTTATATTCCTGCTTGAGTCTTCCTCGAAGGTTTCAACTACACGTGAACTTTCTCCGCATGAACTCGCAACACGGCTTTCCTATTTCCTTTGGGCGAGCATGCCCGACTCAGATCTTTTAGCTCTAGCTGACTCTAGCGACTTGCTACAGCCTGAAGTCCTTCGGGCTCAGGTTAAAAGAATGTCCGCTGATCCACGGTTCAAACGCTTCACCGAACACTTCACCACACAGTGGCTCGGTCTCGACGCCATGCAACATGTAGCCGTCAATTCAGAACGATTCCCCGCGTTTAGTGAAAAATTACGCAACGACTTATTGCGTGAGACGGTCTTATTTTCCGAATATATCTTTACACACGATTTATCGCTCATCAATTTCATCCGATCCGACTTCGCCGTGTTAAACCGCACGCTTGCCAATCACTACGACATCGAAAATGTCGACGGTGAACATTTCCGACGCGTCGAATTAACCGATGGAATTCGTCCAGGAGGAGTCCTTCCCCAGGGTACGGTGAGTTTGATTGGTAGCGACGGAACGGAGTCCAATCCGATATACCGTGGGGTCTGGTTAAAAAAACGACTCTTTGCTGACCCGCCCCCGCCACCTCCTCCCGGTGCCCCTCCCCTTAAAGACACGGAGGCAAAACACCTTACTCTGAAACAACAAATTGAACTTCACCGGAAGGCAACTGCCTGTGCAAGGTGCCACAATCAAATCGACCCTTGGGGGATTGCTTTTGAAGAGTTCAACGTACTGGGACAGGTAAAACGACTTGCCGATCCCACTTCGCAGGCGGTGAAGTTCGATGCCTCCACGAAACTTCCTGACGGCACTCAGATTGTCGGGTTGCAGGCCCTGCAGGATCATCTTACAGAGGCGCGCTCTCATGAATTTGCAAACGCACTCGTTCGACGAATCGCAGAATACGCCTTAGGAAGGCCGCTCGACTTTTCCGATGAAGAATTTATCAATAAAATGTCTAACAACCTAATAGATAACGGCTTTCGCCCATCTTCCTTACTGGAAGACATTGTCACAAGTCAGGCTTTTAGGTCAAAATAAAGTTTCAAACCCATCACAAAGTAATCCCTCAGGACGAGGCAAACATGAGTCATATGAAATCGTGGCATCTGGATCGACGGCAGGTTCTTCGTGGCGCCGGCGGTCTCGCACTGGGATTGCCGTCCATGGACGCAATGAGTTTTGCAATCGATGGAACGTCGAATAACCACCCTCCAAAACGTGTAGCCTGCTTCTTCTTTCCCAATGGTGTAGCATTGCCAGCTGAGAGCGATGAATTCCATGCGGACTGGCATTGGTTCCCTAGAGGCTCTGGATACGACTACAAACTGAATCAGTCGACCGCATCGTTTGAACGCCATCGCGAGCAACTAACATTTCTAAGCGGGCTTTCTCACCCGAGCGGCCGTCATATGGCTGGGCACGGTGTTTCCGATATTTACCTGACGGCTGGTCCTGTTGATGCAAATTCATACAACAATACCATTTCGATGGACCAAGTGATCGCCAATCAAATTGGCATAAACACTCGGATCCAATCCCTCGCCCTCTCGACCGGTGGTGGCGTGGGAACCACTGGGCGAACTCACACCCTTTCCTTTACAAAGACTGGTCAGCCGATTCCAGCCGAGGACAATATCCGTCGCTGCTTCAATTTGTTATTTGGCAAAGACGACACCAGTCTCCGTGATGCCCGTCACCAATTGCTGTTAAAGAAAAGCATGCTCGATGGCATCCTCGAAGACTCGAAATCATTAAAAACTCGGCTCAACACACGTGATCGCGTAAAGCTTGATGAATATTTAGCATCAATGCGAGATTACGAGCGTCGTATTCAACGCATGGAAATCTGGTTGGACAAACCCAAGGCGGAAATCGCTGAAGCCTCGATTAGTGTCGACGCTACTAGCGCTAACATGCAAGACTACGTTCGAGCTTTCTACGATCTCATCTTCCATGCATTCCAAACAGATTCGACTCGCGTTGTAACTCATATGTTGGGCATCGAAGGCGGCGGCTCAAAATCGGACCACTTCCCAGAAGCTTTAGGTTTGCGTCCTCATCATGCGTTGAGCCACCGCAAGGGATCCAACTTCAAGGATTGGGGTTTGTGGGACAAATTCATGAATGAAAATTTTGCCTACTTCCTTGATAGGCTATCCAACGCTGAAGAGGGCGACGGTTCAGTTTTGGATCGTTCGCTGATTATGTATGGATGCTCTACTAGCAAGACACACCTAGCTCGGAACTACCCACTTATCCTCGCCGGCGGAAAACAACTCGGTATCAAGCACGGCCAATTTAGACAATTCGATGAAAGTCAAGTCCGGCTCGCCGACATGTATGTCTCAATGATGAATGCCGTTGGTGTTGAAACTCAGCAATTCGGCGACAGCACTCGGAGTTTGGACGAACTTTTCCAAGCGTAAGCTACTATTCGCCCCACACACGCAACCAAATAGTGATTAGACAGAATGCCGTCCGTCTTTCTGTCTACAACACTTCACGAATAGGATTCCCACTAGCCGCCAATAGAATTGGTCGTCCGTCTGGAGTTTGCAGTGTTTTATCGAGATTGAGTCCGAGTTTTTTATAGACGGTTGCGGCATAGTCGTCCGGTGTATAGGGTCGTTCTGTGACAAAAGCCCCTTGCCTGTCCGACGCACCGATTATCTGTCCTCCAGGTACTCCGGCACCGGCCATCACAATACTGTAGGCTCGGCTCCAGTGATCGCGCCCCTGGGCTTTATTCAGTTTGGGAGTGCGACCGAATTCAGTCACAAAACAGACTAGAGTGTCGTCGAGTAGTCCCCGTTCGTCCATATCCTGAATCAAGGTCGAGAATGCTTGATCCACACTGCCCATCATCCACCACGTGCCAATACCATAACGACCTCGTCCGCCACCTCCGGCTCCGGGGAGGTTACATGTGCCGCTGGCGTATATGAAATCATGGTGGTCCCAATTCAGGTTGGTCCCTCCGGGCGTGCTCTTGGTCAGCGGTTCCCTTACGTCAATGGTCACGAATCGAACATCTTGTTCGATCAGACGGCGACCTAAGAGATAACATTGACCTCGATGACCACGCCCGTACGCATCACGGAGTTTGTCCGGTTCCCGTTCGAGGTCAAACGCCGTCTTCGTATTTGGATGAAGCAAACTGCCTTCAGCTTGTTCAATTGCCTGCACCCAGCCCGCGGCTTTATCACTATGGTTGTTTGGGAGTCCGATATCGAGATCTTCAAGCAAATCCAGCCGATCGAGGAATCTGGATTCACCGATGGCTTTATTAAGACCTAACCCGGCCACTTTCCATCCAGGTTGAGACAGGTCCTTACCACCGGTCTTAAACACCTGAGTGTCAAATGGCATAAAACCAAGTCTGGATTCTTTTGCTTGCTCGGAATTACCTGGTGCCATGATGTAGGGAGGTAGGTAGTCGCAGTTGCTGCCAACTCGATGGGCAACCACCGACCCGATATCGGGCATTTCAACCGGGCCGCCAGGGACGTGGCCGGAAAGCGTATATTGAGTCCCTTTCGGATGGCCGTTCGTAATTCCGTTGGTATGATACATCGATCGAATGACACTTAGCTTGTGGGCCACTCGAGAAGTCTTGGCCAGCAATTCCGTGAACTGCATACCGGGGACGGTCGTAGAGATAGGTTTGTGGGGGCTAAGTTGTGAAACCAGAGTGTCTGGCTTCGGGTCCCATGTATCAGTATGAGACATCCCCCCCTGTTCTAGAATAACAAGTACATTTTTGGCGCGCCCGGGTCGGTCGCGGTACTGACCTTCAAGTGCTTTTATTGTGACGGCATTTTGGAAAAGAGACAGTCCACCTGCAACCCCTATTCCCAAGAAATTTCTTCGTCGGATTTCACCCACTTGACTATCCACTGATCAATAAGTTGAAGGATTCCTATCAATTAATTACTCTTATTTTGTATTATCGGCAACATGCTCTACTTAATCAACAGAACAACCCACCCCCAACAATCTGTAGTTTCATAAACTCAAATATTAAAACTCCAGTTCGACACCCACCGGCGTAAAACCGAATCGAGGCTCCACCAAAAAAGCCAGTAAGACGTTAGTCTTACTGGCAATGAGCAACAAGTGGCAGATTGTCGTTGGCTAAACTAAAAATGCTTATTCGTTTCCAGCAACGGTTGTCGCTGCTGATTCGACACTTACCTGCTCTTTGGATTGAGGAATTGAAAAACAAATTAGTTTATCGAGCGACCGAACATAAAGGTACTCACCACTTATGGCAAGATGCGCCCATGTTTCAGAATTACTGACCTTTTTCTGGGAAAGAACCTGAAACGAGTCAGGAGTGCCATCGACCAGGTAAAGGACGCCTTTTTGATCCAAACCCAGAATCTTTTTGCCGTCAGAAATCATACTCCAATACTTCCCGAATGGTTGACTCGTCCAGGCGGTTTTACCGTCATTAAGATCCAAACAAATTAAACGCTGATTTCTAAGATGCATATAAACATGATCACCTAGGACAATAGGAGAAGACATGTATGCTTGAATGGTGTTATTCCAAGTATGTTCGGCGTTGATCTTTTCTCCACTTAAGTCGTAGCGAAATGAACCACCACCGTAAGAGCTTGTAAAGAAACTATTTTTGTAACGAACCGGAGTTAAAATATTCATGCCTCTAAACGCTGGTATCTGTACGCCCCAAAGCTTCGCTCCGTCTTCCCAGCTTAACCCAACTAACTCTGCTCGGGTCTGTGCAACTAGCTGAGGTTTCTCATTAATCATTTCTATTGTGGGTGAGGAGAAGGCACTCCCGTACATTCCTCCTTTGTCCTTAGCAGAGTGCCAAAGAATGTCACCCGTATTGGCTTCAAGCTGGATGATACCACCGCCGGCCTGAACGACCACCTTGCCATCCATATAAATCGGCGAGCATACAAATCCAAAAGAAGGTAAAGGTGTTTTCAGCTCTTTAACAAAATCTTTCTGCCATAGCACCTTACCGTCTTCTAAACGAAGACAAGTTAATACATCTCGCATACCGGCAACAAAGATTTTGCCATCTGCTATTAAAGGTGTTGATCGTATCCAGCTGCCATTAGCAGCCGCGAAAAACGGAACGGACATCGCGCCATCCCATTTCGTCGTCCAAATCAAATCCCCAGTCGCCTTACTGTAACAATATACGGCCTCATATTTTTTCTCTAACGTGGCGGTGGTAAAGACGAACCCCTCGGAAGTTACGGGCCCTGAATAACTAGGGCTCAAAGACACCTCCCACACTTTGTTTATATCATCGAGGTTATCTGGAAGAGCAGCTTGTATAGATCCATCACGTTTCGGACCTCGCCACTGATTCCAGTCTTTTTCCTGTGATTTAACGGAGGAAGGCAATGAAAGTACCAATGCCAGTATTAAGGTTGAGAGATATTTCATGCGATTTTCCTGTTAAAAAAAAAGTGTCAGGGTATTTGTAGTACGATGTTTCCATTCGCCCAGTCTTTTTTTTACTACAAGGGACTTTTTTTTTATTAAATGTATGCCAAAATCGTCAGCAAAGGGGTATGCATGAAAATTGGAATCGTCGGCGCGGGTATTTCAGGTCTCACCGCATCACATTATCTAAGTAAGATTTTCGATCAAGTCGACCTGTACGAGGCGAATAAATACCTTGGTGGACATACCAATACGGTCGACGTGACCAATACGCAACAACAGACTCAGCCTGTGGACACTGGTTTTATTGTGTTTAACGACAGGACATATCCGAACTTTATGCGGTTACTTGCTGAGTTAAAGGTGGCGTATCAAAAATCTGAAATGTCGTTTGGTATCAAGCATGAACCAACAGGTCTGGAATTCCGTGGCGCCAATCTGGGCGGCTTGTTCGCCCAACGCAGGAATATTCTTTCGTTACGTCACATTAAGTTTCTTTATGAAATCGCTCGCTTCAACAAACTTGCAAGCCGAATTAGAGAGGAGATTCCTCACGAAATGACGATTTCACAATTCTTTCGCAAATTTCCATTCCGAAAGGAACTTCTTGAATATTTCATATTGCCAATGGGCGCAGCCATCTGGTCGACATCCTGTGAACAATTCACTGACTTCCCTGTCAAATTTGTTCTCGATTTCTATTCCCACCATGGTCTCTTAAGCTTAAACGATAGGCCGCAATGGTTCACTATCACCAACGGCTCCCGAAGTTACGTTGAAAGACTCACGGAACGTTCTTCAGCAACTTTTCGTATTGAGTCACCTGTTAGATCTGTAACACGAAGTTCAGAAGGCAAAGTAGCTATTGAGGCAGCGGACAGGCAGGTAATTGAATATGACCACGTCGTCATCGCCACTCACCCTGACCAAGCCCTAAAAATAATTAAAAATCCTAAGCCAGCTGAACAAGAGGTCCTAGGTGCGTTCCGATACGAGTCTAATCTAGCGATTCTCCATACCGATACTTCCATTCTTCCTAATACTAAACGCGCATGGGCTTCTTGGAATTATTTGGTTGAGGAGAGGAAAGAGCTCAAAGCTTCTGTCACTTATTGGATGAATAATCTGCAGAGTATCGAAGGAGACACGCAGTATTTAGTCACGCTTAATGCGGAGCATAGAATAGAACCTGACAAGATCATCAGAAAGATCCAATACGAACATCCACAATTCGATGAGAAAAAGCATCAGATTTCTCAACGACACGAAGAGCTGATCAATTTGGAAGGGATATCCTATTGTGGTGCCTATTGGGGCGCGGGTTTTCATGAAGACGGCGTACGGAGCTCTATAAAAGCAATCAATCACTTATTAAGTGACAACCAGGTTTCAATATTGGAACCGAATTATGGCTAATAGCTGCTTTTACGAAGGAATTGTTTTTCACTCTAGGAAAATCGATAAGAAACATCGATTTGCACTTAGGCTGTACATGACCTATCTCGACCTGGATGAGACAACTGAACTGTTCAGTAAATGCCGACTCATCACCACGCGTTGGCCTTGGATCAACCGATTTCGCAGACGCGATTATTTTGGGAAAAAAGGGTGCCTGAAGGCGAGCTTACTGAAATTTATCGAAACCCGAACCGGTGACCGAACGATTTGCCAAATCGGCTTGCTGACTCAGATTCGGAATTTCGGTTTTTTTATGAACCCCGTCGCATTTTATTATTGTTTTAATTCAAAACAGGAACTTACGTACGTAGTTGCAGAGGTTAATAATACTCCGTGGGGTGAAAAGTATTTATACCTTTTGGATCAATCTCACTGGATTGGTGATGCTGCTAGCAGGACTACGACAAAAAAGGAAATGCACGTTTCCCCATTCATGTCTATGGCCCACCGATATCGTTGGTCCATAAACGAACCGGGAAGAGACCTAAACTTGTCAATTAGCCTCATCGACGAAAAAGCGGAAAATGCGTTTAACGCAGGTATCAGATTGCGACGTAAGAGCTTTACTACTGCCAACCTTCTCCGACTAAACGTGCGTTATCCATTTCTGACAATTAGAATCTGGCTAGGCATATATCTACAGGCTTTTTACTTGTGGTTGAAAAAGGTTCCCTTTCACCCGCACCCGAAAAATTCGAAATCATAACTTTTATCTAAAACAATCGCGATGAGCACACTGCAAGCCCCTCTAGCTAAGAAGCTAATACGAATTCCCGGTATGGCTTACGCTGCCAGGAAATTACTACGGCGATTATTCTCCGGTCAGGATGGTGTGGGGGTCACATTACATGACTCTGATGGCGTGCATTATATGGGTCCCACAAACTCTCCCCTGCAATTAGAGATCGAAGTTCATTCAAAGCAATTCTATCAACGGCTACTGCGGCGGGGGGATTTGGGTGTCGCGGAGTCCTATATTGCTGGCGAGTGGAGTTGTTCAGATCTAAGCGGGCTTTTTAACGCGTTACTTGGGCAAACCAAACGCCTAAAACAATTGCTTCGGAAGTTTTCATGGCTCGGCAATCTACGTCCACGGATTCTTCATTCGCGTCGTCACAATTCCTTGAGAAATAGCAGGGACAATATCAGCAAACACTACGACCTTGGAAATGATTTTTACAAATTGTTTCTTGACGAGACACTCTGCTACAGCTCGGGCCTCTTCCGAGAACCCGAGATGACGATGCTTGAAGCCTCTGTTGAGAAAATGAAGAAAGCGTGCGATTCTCTACAGCTGACAGCGGATGACCATTTACTCGAAATCGGAACCGGTTGGGGAGCGTTGGCGATTTACGCGGCCGAAAACTATGGCTGTCGCGTCACGACGACCACCATATCAAAGGAACAATTAAACTACGCTCAGACGAGAGTCAGCGACTCCGGTCTCGAAGATTTGGTCCAGGTTATAGATCAGGACTACCGTCAACTTTCTGGCGTTTATGACAAAATTGTCTCTATCGAAATGATCGAAGCCGTGGGAAACGAATACCTAGAGATATTCTTTCAAAAATGCCATTCTTTACTGCGTTCTGGCGGGAAGATGCTGCTCCAGTCGATTCTGATGAATGACAATGATTACGAGGAATATTTAGACACCGTCGATTTTATAAGATTCTATATTTTTCCGGGAGGAAGCTTGCCGGCAATGAAAAGAATTGACGCGATCAATATCGAGGAAAACCTATTCGAACGTATTGATACTTACGATATGACTTCAAGTTACGTAGTTACTTTGAAATACTGGCTAAATACTTTCAGGGCAAAGGCTGACGAGTGTGGCAAGCAGGGCTACGACTTAGCATTTCAGAAGTTGTGGGAGTATTACCTTGAATATTGTAAAGCTGGATTTAGCAGTAAGCATATCAGCGTCAAGCAATTATTATTTGAGAGGGCGTAAGTGGACCTGATTATCGTATCCGGGATATCCTTTGTGGTAGTGTTCGCTGCATTTCTGATTCTAGTGAACACGTCTCATACCAGCATCATTGATTTTGTCTGGTGCTTCGGTGTTACAGCTTCAAGCATCTTTTATGTAATTTACCTCGAAGGACAAATCACAACTTTTGGTTGGCACATTATTGTTCTACAGCTTCTATGGTTCGCCCGACTTGGTGGTATGATTTTATTCCGCACTCTGGCTTTAGATGAAGAGGATGGTAGATATCGTCGCCTTGCAGAGCGTTGGGGAGAGCATTACCGCAGAAACCTATTTAAATTCTATTTATTCCAATGGGGAGGGATCATATTATTCTCTCTACCAGTGTGGTCGGCGTTGATACTTCAGACCAAAATAACCCCACTCGGAATCTTTGGCGAGTCTCTGGCATTGGCCGGCACAATCGGAGCGTTTGTTTCCGACTGGACACTAACTAAATTCCGACAAGATAGCAATAATATCGGACAGGTTTGCGTCAGCGGCCCGTGGCGTTATTCCCGACACCCCAACTTCTTTTTTGAGTGGCTCTATTGGCTGGGCTTAGCATTCATGGGTGTTAATGGAATGGCTTCACTTTGGATATTTGTCTTCCCTGTCATGGTACTGGTGTTTCTGCTTTTTATAACTGGGGTTCCAACTGTCGAAGCACAGGCCTTGAGGTCTCGGGGAGATGCCTACCGGAAATACCAACAGAGCACCTCCGTTTTTATCCCTTGGTTCCCGAAGAAGTTCATTGAGTAATTAAAATGTTGTTTAGTCAATTAAAATTGAGTCTTGCCGAACGCGGGTTTATTCCGGACGCAATTATCCGTTGGGGTATAAGAAAACTTTGCCAAAAACGATTACTCTCCGAAACGAAGAATTTTGAACGCGGGATCACTCGGAATGAAACACTCGATATAGCCGTCGAAACTGCCGCGGCGAATGCGCAACACTACGAAGTCCCGGCGTTTTTTTACGAATTAGTTCTCGGCTCAAATAAAAAATATAGCTGTTGTTGGTGGAATGACGAGACGGAAACTTTGAACGAAGCTGAGGCAAACGCCCTTGCCAGGACCGCAGCTAACGCGGCGGTTGAGGATGGAATGGAGATTCTCGACCTGGGGTGTGGTTGGGGCGCTTTAACGCTATGGTTGGTCGACAATTTCCCGAACGTTAAAATCACTTCAGTGTCCAATTCCAATTCTCAGCGTGAATATATCACACAACGTCTAAGCGCACTCGGCAAAGCGAATAGAGTTGATGTTATTACCAATGACATCAATGATTTTGAACCCGGGAAAACTTTTGACCGAATTATCTCTATTGAGATGATGGAGCATATCAGAAATCACTCCCGACTCTTCGAAAACATCTCTTCCTGGCTGGTTAACGACGGACAAGTTTTAACTCATGTTTTCGCACACAAAACACTGAGTTATGATTTCGATCCGAACGGGGCTGACGACTGGATGGCTAAATACTTCTTTACAGGAGGAATGATGCCAAGCCACTCAACACTGCCCCAAGCCGCTAAAGGTTTTCAATTGGTTGAGCAGGACATCTGGCCGGGAACGCATTATGAAAGCACTTCTATGGCCTGGCTAAGAAATATGGATACGAATAAATCCAGTATCCTTAAGATTTTCCAACAGTGCTATAAAAATGATTACATGCTTTGGTGGAACAGATGGCGAATGTTTTTTCTAGCGGTAGCCGAACTTTTCGGCTATTCAGAAGGAAACGAATGGGGAGTTATCCAGCAACGATTTAAAAGAGCGACTTAAACGCCATAGCAAAAATGACCTGCTTTGTCTCTAACCCATGATTTTCAAGAAATTTGCCAGATCTGTCATACTATCACAACAAGTCGTGTACGATATTTGAGATCTTATATCTGTCGTTAAAGCACGGCCACCAAGGACTAAATGGATTCCTTTGGTGGTCAATACATCCCAAAGTCTGTTAACTTCGGCAACGAAATGGTTTTTTTCCGCAATATAGGAAACGCTGAGCCAAACCCATTTAGGCCCGTAATTTTCAACAGCCTCAACTAACGTGCTTGCGGGGAGATTTGCACCCAGCGATCTTGTCTGAAACCCCTGTGCCCTTCCTACCAAAGACACCATCTGAGTAGGGAGCTCGTAAAAGTCACCAGTTAAAGAACTACCAAGGGCCAACGGCGCGGTTGACGATCGAGGAAGCATCTCATCTACCTTATCCAGTATCCTAGAACAAATCATGCATGCGGAACGCTCTTGATAAATGGCAACCTCGCCACAGCCCCATTTCTCGCCTATCGAAGCAAAGCTTGGACAAATGACTTGGTCGAATATAGCTTCCAACGGAATATTTTGCAGGTACAAATCCAGGATAATTGTCCTTGCATCGACTTCTAATCCCGCGATCAACGCGTCGGTAAGCAATTGAAACGCATTGCTTAAATCAACATTAGTATGACCAATATTCTTAGGGAGACCAATCGAATCGGGGTCAACTATTCCGTGACTGGAACGACGGATAAAGTCCAGAGCCTCAGCAACCTTAATCTTCCGATGTCCTCCTGGTGTGTATGTTGCTTTTAGCCGGTCATCATCACACCACCGCTTCACGGAGGACTCACTGACACCAATAGCTTTGGCTAATTGTTTTGGCGAAACTAAGGTTTTCAAAGCGTGTACAACTTTCTGGACAGTAACCCTATGGGTATAAATTCAATTTCATTGTTACTTCCGATGTAATAATGAACGACTTTTCATCTAAAAACATTCACTTTTTCTTTGTATTTTGTATTTTATGAACGTTTTGAACGTTTTTTTCTTGACCCAGCGACGATAAAACCAATAATAGGAGCAGCGGATGACCGTTTTGCACGTTTTTAATTTTGGTGAACCTCATGGCTACAGTAATAAATGAGAAGATAGAAACTTCAGTCTCTATAGGGGACCGCGAACTGGACTACGGAATCAATAAGGATTACCTAAAACAGTTAAATGTCGCTAAGCTATCGGATAAGTGCACAGCTTTACCAGATTTGGAAGAAGTTTTGCAATTTTTCGTAACCGCTGAGATAGGTTTAGCCTACGCTACTCCCGCCGTCCTAGGCGGTGCCGAAACACATATTAAAAGACTTTGCGAATATAAATTACTCTCGCCAGAGATGGAGAGGAAGTATTTCGAGCAACTAGCGTACTGCCTCCATTACGGCAAAATCCTGCACGAAAACTCTGGTAGTGCCCGTGAGCTTGCACTGCTAGGCGACCAGTACGAATCTCTGCTTGAAATATTAACGCGGTCCAATACGCGAATGATCCTTTCAATAATTAAACCTTTTGTCCGTCAAGGTTGGGACTTCGACGAACTTGTAAGTCTCGGTACTGAATCTCTTTTACAGAGCGTATTGTCTTTTGATGTATTTCTTGGATATCGCTTCTCGACCTATTTTCACACTGTATTCCGTCGACGTGTTTATCGTTACATGGATTTAGAAAACACGAGAAACAATAGGTTTGTAAGATATGAACATTTTGATTCTCACGAAGCTGGCTCAAGCTCCAAGGCCGATGACCCAGACTTAGTCTGCGATGCGATCGATAATTTACTCGATTTTCTAGACGAGCGAGAAGCCTACATCATTGTACGACGGTTCGGAATCTGTCGTCAGGTTAAGCACTCACTTAAGCAAATAGCGGATCTAATGGACATATCCAAGGAACGCGTGCGGCAGTTGGAACAACGAGCGCTCAATAAGCTACGAGCTCGCGCGATAAGCACCGGTTTACAAGACGAACTATTATTAGAGTTTGCGTGAGTTTATTATGAGCAGGACTTTTGAGCTAACATCACACTTCAATTGCAACCGCACGTTTCTATTTGATTGGCACGACCAACCTGGTGCTTTTGAACGGTTGGTCCCCCCGTGGAAATCAGTGAAGGTGGTGGAATCAGATCTAAGTATCTCCGATAACTCTCAAACGGTTTTCTCGGTAGGCGTTGGTCCCTTGAAAATCAGATGGGTTGCCATACATAGTGGCTACACTTACCCAGCTCAGTTTATAGATGTCCAGAAGTCAGGGCCTTTTCGGTCCTGGGAACACAAACATCTTTTTTCATGTTGCGGAGACGAGAGCAAGTTAACAGATGCAGTTACGTACAGGCTTCCTGCGGGTATTTTAGGCAAGCTCTTACTTTCTCGCACAATCGAAGAGGATATCAAGCAAATGTTCGAGTTTCGTCACAATAGAACTAAAAATGACCTTTCTCGTCTAGCTGCTTTTTCCGGCCGGAAATTGAAGGTCGCTATTAGTGGTAGTTCAGGAATGATCGGGAAGGAACTAATATCGTTCTTGCAGGGCGGTGGGCATAAAGTCATCCGCGTTACTAGAACCCAATCCAGTAATCCTGAGGAAGCTTATTGGGACTCGCCTAACGGGAAACTCGATACTTCGAAGCTGGAAGATCTCGACGCATTTGTCCACCTCGCCGGTGAAAATATAGCAGGGAAGCGATGGTCAAAGAAACAGAAGCAGCGACTGTACGACAGTAGAGTTGCTGGTACACGTAGCATAGCTGAAGCCCTCTCAAAGTGTGAACACCCCCCAAAGGTATTTATTTGTGCTTCCGCTACTGGAATTTATGGTTCTACAGGACGAGACATTACCAATGAGGATTGCCTTGAACAACCAGATACGTTCCTAGCCAACCTATGTCGAGATTGGGAGCAAGCTTGTGACCCGCTTGCTAACCACTCAAGAATCGTGAATGCTCGTTTCGGAATTGTTCTCTCACCTAAAGGTGGAGCACTTAAGAACATGCTCATGCCTTTCAAGGCGGGGCTTGGTGGTCGAATCGGTAATGGACAACAACTCTGGAGTTGGATTTCCCTAGACGATGCTGTTTATTCAATTGCTCGTTTAATCCGAGATGATAGTTTCAACGGCCCGGTTAACATCGTATCTCCTCAGGTGGTTTCAAATTCTGAATTTACTAAAAGCCTTGGCGCAGCTCTAAGCCGCCCTACACTGCTTCCTATGCCAGGTTTCGTGACACGCATAGTTTTTGGCGAAATGGCCGACGCCTTGCTTCTATGCAGTTGCGGTGTGAAACCATCGAGGCTCGAAGAGGCCGGTTTTGAATTCGCCTATCCGTCCCTGGATGAACTACTACTTGCCTACCTAGGAAGAAGCACAGCTAAGGGCAAAGCCCTGTCAGAGTGTACACAATGATTTCCTGGGAATTGATACATCTTATTAGCACGGCCTTTATGGTTGGCGTGATTTGGTACGTCCAACTTGTACACTACCCCATGTTTAATGAGTACGACACGAGTCGTTTCAGCATGATTCATAATCGCCATCAGGTACTTACCACGTTTGTTGTTGGCCCCATGATGTTATTGGAAGTAATCTCCGGATGCATGATCTTCGAAGCTGAACTTTTTGCTATTGAGCCTTTATGGCTGACATCGGCAATCCTTTTACTTTTAATCTGGCTGTCCACAGCATTCTTACAGATGCCATGCCACTACAAACTAGAAAAAAAATACTCTTCCAAAAGCCTAACCTTCCTAGTTAGGTCCAATTGGATCCGCACCATTAGTTGGACTTTACGGCTTGTTTTTTTGGCTATTTTAAATGAACGAGGTATCTGATGATCGCTTTGTCTGAACGACCACGTATTATTGTCTCAGCCTGTCTCCTGGGAAACCTCGTAAGATTTAACGGCAACCACAGCCGTGATAAATTTATAATTCGGCTTCAGGACTTCGTAAACTTTGACACGACATGTCCAGAAGTTGAAGCTGGGATGGGTATTCCCCGTGAGCCGATACGTATTGTTGATGACGGTACCACTAAGGTTTTAGGGGTTCAGACGTCTAAGGATTACACGAGCGTTTTGACTGAATTCACTTCTCGGAAAATATCCAATTTACAAAAGGAAGAAATTGATGGTTTTATCATGAAGCAGAAATCGCCATCATGCGGTATATTTTCCGTTAAGAATTATCTACCGAACGGGCATCCTCATGGCCGGCGAGCAGGTATTTTCGGAGAGAAGTTGGTAGAAGAGTTCTCCAATCCGCCAATCGAAGAGGAGGGAAGACTTAATGATCCCGTTCTTCGCGAGGTTTTTCTAAGGGGTGTTTACGCACACCATCGACTGCGTATGCTATTTAAGGAAGAGCCGTCCGCCAGACAAATCGTCGAATTTCACTCGAAGGAAAAACTGCTGCTACTAGCTCACTGCCAGAGGAGTTATCGGCATTTAGGTAAAATGGTCAGCAACCCTAACGGGTATCGACCAAGTGAATTCAGGGAAGAATACATCGGAACTTTTATGTCCGCGATAAGAAACAAATATTCACACAAAAACCATGTCAACGTCATACAGCATTGCTTCGGATATGTGAAACGCGATGTTACCTCCGCTACCAAACGGCATTTCATGCAGGTTCTCCAACAATATGAACAACAAATCATTCCTCTAAGTTCAGTACTTACTGTCATGGAATCATTAATCGAACAGTATCAAATTGACTATCTGAAACAACAAACCTACTTCTCGCCATATCCTAATGAGCTGAAGTTAAGGAACTTTACTTTGGGGGCTACATAGTTACATGGATTCTGAAAACGTTGATCAAATTGCCTGTGATTGTTTAGTGATCGGAGGTGGGCCGGCCGGATCTGTATCCTCGTCGATCGTTGCCGAAGCCGGATATGACGTGGTCATGATCGAACGCGCGACGCACCCCAGACCACATGTTGGCGAATCTCTGATGCCGGCAACAAATGAAGTCATCCAACGACTCCAAGTAAAAGATCGTATCGCTGAACTCAATTTCCTTCGCAAAGTTGGAGTTCAGTTCGTAAATGCTGCGGGAAAAGCTTCTAAGCCTTTTTTCTTCCGCAAGCACGATGATAGTGACGAATCTGAAACTTGGCACGTTGACCGCGCTAAACTGGATCACTGTCTTTTCGATAACGCTGCTGAAAAGGGTGTCCGTACTATGGAAGCGGTGCGGTTTCTACAAATGGACACACTCGACACGGGCAAGCACTCGGTAACTGTCAGTATCAACGGCCAGAAACGGGTAATCAATCCACGTGTAGTTATCGACGCGTCCGGGCAACAATCTGTCCTAGCAAATCACTTTAAAATAAAACAACTGGAAGAACGCCGGAAAAACATTAGCATATGGACCTATTACGAGTCAGCAAATCATAGTTTTTCCGATGAAGCCGTTACTATCATCGCGAAGACAGCCGAGGCCAACGGTTGGTTCTGGTTAATTCCCGTCGGTTATAAGACGCTTAGTGTCGGCCTGGTCGGCGAGGTTGACCGGATACATTCTTCTGGCTCAAATAATGAAGAGCGATTTAAATACTTTGTTGATCAAAATGAGTTTGTTCGTAACTATCTGGATTCGCTTGAACTAACTCGCTCCGACGACTTTATAGCTGCTAAGGATTTTAGCTACAAAGCGTCTCAGCCAGCTGGGGATGGCTGGGTTCTAGCGGGGGACGCATTAGGATTTATCGACCCAGTTTACTCGACAGGCGTTTTGCTCGCGCTAAAGACCGGCGAGTTAGCCGGTGATGCCGTCGTAGAATGTTTGGAAGCTAATGACTTTTCTCAGTCCAAGCTAGGTGCATGGTATCCAAAATACCAAGAAAAAGTCAGTCTGTTACGCCAATTAGTCGATCTATTTTATGATCCTGATTTTAGTTTCGGCGAGTTTATTGCTGCCAATCCCGATTATTCATATCAGCTCGCTGACCTACTAATGGGGCGTGTTTTTGGACGCGATGATACAGACTTTTTTGAGAGAGTTTCTTGTTGGAAGAATTCCCAGCTTAGTTAGATAAACCGTGTACGTTGGACCATGCCTACACCAAACTTTCCTTCCAGCCGGCTACTTGCTTTAAATCAAAAGCCAGTCAAACCAGATGGATCATACGTTCTCTATTGGATGGTCTCAAATCGACGAATGGTTTATAACTATTCGCTCGATAGAGCAATAGCCTATGCCGTGTCTCTTAACAAGCCTCTATTGGTAGTTGAGCCACTTGCCAAGGGCTATCGTTGGTCTAGCCCGCGTTTCCACCAGTTCATTATGCAGGGCATGAAAAGCAACATGAACGCTGCAAAAGACTCAGCGCTCAAATATTATCCTTTTGTAGAAACGGACGACTATCCACAAGAAGGAATGCTAAGGACGTTTGCCTCATCGGCTTGTGTTGTGATCACCGACGACTTCCCGTGCTTCTTCATCCCTCAGTTTGTCCGGAAATTGTCTCATTTGGCTCCCTGCCTGTCGGAAGCGGTCGACTCCAACGGGATTCTTCCCATTCGCGCGACTGACCGCTTATTTACCGTGGCTCATTCATTCCGTCGTCACTGTCAGAAGGTTCTCCCGGACTTTCTCAGTGAATCGCCGTTGTCCTCACCGACTTCGAACCTGTCCTTACCACGACTCGAGCCCCTTGGCGAAGATGTAATATCAAGATGGCCCTCCGCAGAAACCCTTTTATCGCAGAGCGATTCGGAGTGGATGACCAACATCACCACTCACTTAGACACCCCTTCAACGGACCTAACAGGCGGACGCTACGCAGCATTAGAGCACTGGCGAATTTTTAAGCAGAACCGATTAGACAATTACCATTTAAAGCGTAATCACATTGATGTAGACGCGACGAGTTGCTTATCCCCCTATCTGCATTTTGGGCATATCTCGTCGCATGAACTTATCCGTGATATTCAAGATCGCGCAGACATTGGGCCTGAACATCTACGCCGCTCTATTGTTGATGGCCGTCGTGAGCGATGGTGGCAAATGCCACCAGGGCCGGAGGCGTTTCTCGACCAGTTAATAACATGGCGGGAACTGGGCTTCAATCGCTGCGCTAATGATCCTGCTTATGACAAATTTGAAACCCTGCCTGAATGGGCCTTGGACACGCTTAACATCCACCGTAATGATGAGCGACCATACATCTATTCATTGGAGGAGTTTGACCTGGCCTTAACACATGACCCGCTTTGGAATGCAGCGCAAAATCAACTGAGGAAGCAGGGAACGATTCATAACTATTTGCGAATGTTATGGGGTAAAAAAATACTTCATTGGTCTAAATCCCCTGAAACCGCTTTAGATATTATGATTGAGCTAAACAATCGATATGCACTGGATGGACGCAATCCAAATTCTTATTCTGGTATCTTTTGGTGCCTAGGGCGGTTCGATCGCGCCTGGGGACCCGAAAGAGCTGTTTTTGGCAAAGTCCGCTATATGACAAGCCAGAGTACCGCACGAAAATACAACGTCAGGAATTACTTAGAGCAATTCGCACCAGAGCAAGGCAATATCGATGCATGAAGTTATTATCGTCGGCGCGGGTATAAGTGGTTTACGTTGTGCGCTCGAACTTGAGACTGCGGGCGTCGATTACATTGTGCTTGAAAAAGATTCCTACGTGGGTGGGCGGTGCAGTAGCCATTTCTTTGATGGCTATATACTTGACCGAGGCTTTCAAATATTGCTAGATTCGTACGAAGAGGTATTCTCCGTGATCAGCGAATCCGACCTCGGCTATCGCCGGTTTCTCTCTGGTGCCTTAATTGATACCGATAGAGGAGTAAGACACTTATTCGATCCATTCAAGAATAGCGGATTCGCAAGAACAGCATTTCAACTGTTATCCTCTGATGTCGGCTCCTTAAAAGACAAATGGAGAATATTCAAAGATAGCAAGCGAAAGACTCTGCCCGTCGGATATGCTCCTGAATCACCGACTGAAGATTATCTGCGGGAACGATTCTCGAGACGTTTCCATGACGAATTCCTGCGTCCTTTTTGGGGTTCCGTTTTTCTTGATTACGATCTGAGAGTACCAATATCGCATTTTTTTCATCTATTGCGATTATTCTCCGTCGGATTTGGCGGCTTGCCAGCCAAAGGTATGCAAGCAATTCCTAACGCGTTGGCTGACCAACTACCGAGTGAACGCATCCTCTTAAACTCTTCTGTGCATGCGTTGACCCACAATCGCGTCGAATTGTCTACAGGTGAATCACTAGAAGCTCGTCAGATTATATTGGCTTTACCTCAAGATGTTATCTGTAATTTCCTAAATTTCCCGGGACCAAAGCACCCGCGTACAGCAGCCTGTGCCTACTTTTCTGCAGACCAACCACCCTTTGAACTGCCATCGCTAAGATTGAACGCGCTAACCAGCCATCGACTAGTTAAGACTACGTGTGTACCAACAACTATTCAGACAGGCTACGCACCAACAGGGAGATCACTGATCTCAGTAAATCTTGACCCTCAGTTTGATTACAATACTTCCGAGATGAATAATGTGGTAAGCGAACTTGGTGATCTGTTCGGAGGACAAACGCAGGACTGGGATCTATTAAATTTCATCCGAATCGAACAGGCACTACCCGACTATAACGTCAATCTAGAATTGGAGAATCAGGGATATATCGTTTGCGGTGATTATGGAACAACCCCCAGTATCAACAACGCGTTTGCCAGCGGTCGAAACGCGGCAGACCAGTACCTGATTTCCTTAGTGGATAATTAATTGTGAGTATAACCCAAAGCATAATCGATTCGGCCAGTACACTAATTCCTTATACGCTGGTGCTGGCACTAGTCTGGGCGATCATTGGAAAGACTTTTCCCAGTTCCATAGCCCAAAGACTTCGGCGGATCACAATTCTTCTACTGCTTCCGCATCTATTTGTATGGCTCCCGACTTATGCATACGAAGTCTCGTTAATCCGGCTGGATCTGCCATTCGTAATTTCAATATTGATGGCATTAGCAGTTGAAGTATCTCTGGTGCTCGTATTCGCAATTGGACTTTTTAAGCTGATCTACTTTGCGAGAGACCTTAGTCGGACACCGGACGCCCAGCCATAGGCGGTCTCTTTGGAGCGTAAAGACAGCAATCTATCGGGCAAACGTCGTGACTTGGACCGCGGTCACCTAACGATTGTCTCTCCACGCCAAAAGTACGTTCCTTTATAAGTTCGACTATCATCCTTACAAATCTGGGATCAGTTCCAACAGTCGGAACCCTGACCATCTTAATACCTAGACTATCACAGACTTGCGCGGCTTCCATATCTAAGTCGAATAACACCTCCATGTGATCCGAAATAAATCCAATAGGCACGACTGCTATGTGACTTGGATTTTGCGTTGCTTTTAAGGACTCGATAAAGTCGCATACATCGGGCTCCAGCCATGGTTGCGTTGGCGGACCACTGCGGCTCTGGTAGACCAGATGCCAGGGGTTTCCCGCCATCTTATCCATAATCAACTCAGCAGTATTTTCGAGTTGTGCGACATAAGAACAATTCGCAGCCATGCCGTCTGGAATACTATGGGCCGTGAAAAGTATAGTCGCCTTATCACGAGCAGACTCGTCAAATGATTTTAGGGATTCTGTCAGTAGATCAGCCATCGTGTTAACGAAGCCTGGGTGATTATAAAACACCCGCAACTTGTCGAACTCCAATAACGGGTCAATTAAAGCACTTGCCTCTTGGATATTTTCTCGATACTGCCTACACCCTGAATAAGAACTATAAGCCGATGTAATAAACACAAGCACTCGCCTTACGCCATCCTCTTTCATCTTTGCCATCGTATCAGCAAGCATCGGATGCCAGTTGCGATTTCCCCAGTAAACAGGAAGTTGGATATCCTGTGCCTTCAGTTCGTGTTCCAAGGCCTCTATTAGGTCTCGATTTTGCTGATTGATCGGGCTAACACCATCAAAATGATAGTAATGCTCTGCAACCTCAAGCATTCTGGCCCGCGGAACAGGTTTTCCCCTAAGAACGTTTTCTAAATAGGGCAAGACATCATCGCGACCTTCCGGTCCACCAAAAGAAACGAACAGTAACGCGTCGTATTTCTTAGACATATCTGTATTCATAGATTTTAAACGGTCGGGATGACCTTTAATGTAGTTTTTTTCGAAGCTTCTAGTCGCAGCCGTTTATCGTAGTATGTTAGTTAAACTGACGGACTAATGCCATCCAGTTCATTATAGAATCATTGCCATTCGAATTAACTAGCGACTAATTCTGGAAATAAGGAGACTGCATGATCTATCTCCCGACTCAAACCGTGCTCTTTTGCCAATGATAGAAACTCCAAACGGTCCGATGGAACGCGGGGCCTAACTTCTCCCACAACCTTGCCCTGATGAATTACTATCGCACCGGACAATCGGAAGGCATCACCCTCGATTTTGCCAAATCTAAATGGTTGTGTAAAAATCCGCGCAACCAGCTTACGCAAAGTCCTCCAAGTCAGCAAATCCTTATAGGTTGCCCGACCAATGTTACATGCCCTATAAAGATTGCAGCTCGGATCACTAAATACCTCAAGTGACTGGAGGCCGTATTTCTCTAAGTGATTTCCTCCTACCGGCTCCTCCCCCATGTGAACGATAGCAATTGAAAGGCCAAGACTCTCAATCTGCCTCCGATGTTCATTGAGTGAGCTGAGTGTCTCACGACAGAACTCACAACCGAAATGCCGGAGGAAAATGAACAGCGTTGGCTGTCTCCAAGAAAGTTCTGTCATTGTTCTACCACGCACAGACTGCGCAGTAGCAACGACTTCATGAAATCGAACCTCACCGGGGCTCTCCGTCAGATTAGCTTGCCGGCCTGCCCTCAGTAGAATCCTTGAGAAGGGAATCCACCATACTAAATCGTTGAAAAGGATAAGAATGCCGAACGTCAAGGGCAAGGGAGAAGTTAGGAACCCTATTGGGCCTAAAACCTTCCCGAGGAGGCCAACAAGGACTATAGGCCAATGGCGATTAGGATCCTTTGAAGCAATTAGGTAGCCGACTCCATAAACGCCAACAATCATACCTACGCACTGCCAAATCTCCGGGTACCGCGGAGTGGGAATACCAGTTAACTGGAAAACAGCTGCAGGGAATAGTATTACGAGACCACCAAATACTAGGTTGTAAATACCCGCCAATCTCAGCGTAAGTGAGATCTTTTTAACTGGTTTTGCAGTTGAAGAAACCATGAGTATAACCTTAATTATTTCTTGCGCGGATTAATTGGTGCGATGAGACCTTCATAGTCATCGCGGTCCATCTCGTTCCACAAATCCTGACCAAGTTCAAGCCGTTTAATCAACACCTCAATTTTTTGACTACTACCAGGAGCTGCATTCGTCGGATTAGGATGCGACTCGGGGGCGTAAGAGTCTGCAGTACCGTGACGTCGTAAATGTTCAAATAGCGTCAGTGAGTCGTTTTTCTTAATCATGATTCTTCCCTAAAAAAAGAGGCATCTCCGCACGCCAACGTACATTTGCGGAGATGCCTAAACATGCTAAGGAATTAATACAGTGTCAATGACATGAATAATTCCGTTGCTCGTATGAATGTCGGCCTTCACGACCTTTGACTTATTGATGTGAACAGACTTACCTGCTTTGACTGTGACAGATTTGCCACCAATCGTCTTAGCTTCCTTCAGCTTGACTACCTTCGCCGCGGGAACCGCACCTGATACAACATGGTACTTCAGGATCGACACCAACTTCGCCTTATTTTCAGGCTTCAATAGATCTTCCAGAGTCCCCTCGGGCAGTTTGGCAAACGCCTCATCTGTCGGGGCAAATACAGTAAACGGACCTTCAGAACTTAATGCATCTACTAGGTCTCCGGCCTTCAAAGCGGCGGCCAAAGTATTAAAGCTACCGGCTGCAACAGCCGTTTCTACAATATTCTTGGAGGCTTTTTCTGCAGCGTTAACTTGGGCAATGCTGAGGCAGAAGACTGCTATACATAAAATCATTTTTTTCATTTTGAGTTCCTTAAAACAAAGAAGTTGGTTAATGCCGTTATTCTTGTACTCCGCTTCGGAACGACAAGCGACGAATCCGAAGAAAAGATCGTTTTAAACGCCTCGCAAGATAACACCAGCATTAGCATTCGCCATAAAGAGTTCAACAAACATCGAAAAGCGATAATAAGAATGCTCTTCGAAACCATCCGCAAGCATCCCAGCTACAGCCTTTATTTGAAGTGAGACAAATATTTCGGATTCCATCCCACCGTCCCCTAGGCGCTGATGCGAGAGCCCACAGCGGGAACCTAATTTTTTTCCAAAGTGTTAGGGAAGATGAGTATGAGTACTATTCGTTGTTGCCGAATTATTATCAAAGCGTTAGAAACCACTCACAGGCTTTTCGCGTTTAATTAAGAGAAGCTACCGGCAGTAAATAGATAGCTTTCAATAACTACTACTCTATGACCTGATAAATGATCGTCAGAAGGTTTCAATGATGGTCGCAAAGGCTTGCAGCGCATCGCCAAATTTTGACCGTCCAAGCCCAAAACGAACAAAATTGTCTTCAAAACCAAGGCATCGACCTGGCAATAACACTATTCCAAAATTCTGCGCCAGATGATGACAGAATAAGGTTGCGGAATCGAACCCAATCTGTGCAAGATCAAGTTCAACAAACGCGACAGAACCAGCTTGTGGCCGACGCCAGATAAATTGATCTTGGACAGTTTCAAAGTATGCTTCGCACAATTTAAGATTTTGCTGAATAATCGCCTTGCTGCGCGCGGCTAGCCTATCTCCGATAAGTAGAGCTTTCCGCGCTAAAAATTCGGTGGGCGCCGGGGCGCAGATACTTGTATAGTGCTTCCAGTTTATTATCTCAGCCCGAAGTTCTTTATCGCGGATTACCAACCAGCCGGAACGTAAACCAGGCAAACCGAACGTTTTAGACAAGCCATTAAGAACAATCGCTTTTTCATACACAGCTGCCGCTGATGGAATGGTTGGCCCGAACTCCAGGCCTCGATAGATCTCGTCACAAAACAGCCATAGATTGTGCTTGCGCGACAATCGGACCAAACGTTCAAAGTCTGAGTTTGAAGGAACATACCCGGTCGGATTGTGGGGGAAGTTAACAACAATCATACGAGTTTGCTGCCCAATAAGTGATTCCAAAGTCTCAAAATCTAATTCCCAACAACCTGATCGAGGTACAAGGTTCCAGGGGACAATAGTCCCGCACAGATGTCGGGGCATATTATTGAGAGCATCGTAGGCGGGACGTAATGCAATAACTTCATTTCCTGGCTCCAGGATAGTCTGCATGGAAAGATAAATGCCTTCAACTGGAGAATTAAGGACAACGACTTCATCGCTACTTACATTGGGATATTTCTTAGCAATTTGACAGCGAAGCTGGGGATCTCCCTGTGACTCGGTATAACCGAGCGTAACGTCGCCCAATTCCTCTAGCGTTGAGCCAGACATTTGTAACAATTGTGCAATGGAAATTGTTTCACAATCTGAAGAGGCGAGAAGAAACTCAGCTGAAAACTCATATTCGGCGAAAAACTGCTCCGTTAAGAATGGTTCTATTTTCATGATCACGAGACTCTAGAAAAGCCTGGACGCCGTACGTCTTGGAAGGTCAGGGTTAGTTGTTCAAATTCAAATCTGTAATAACCTGATTCTAATCAGGCTGGGGAATACGTTTAGTTTATTGTTGATTGCAGCTACTCACGCCACAATGAACCGACGATAACGTTTAGATTCCCTGCATACATGCGTTTGGATATTTTGACTCAACAAGGTCGCATAGTCTTGTCTTAGATATTTGGCTATCGGGAAGGAAGCCGGCCTATCGACTCATAAAAAGAAACCGATCAAGTGTGAAATTCCTTGATCACTTCGCTCGTCAGAGTGATGAACGCGAGCTTC